>Ga0056128_1003868_pt1 | contig 18602 bp, 11 predicted proteins | sample WorMetLIZISLAND2_FD_71113 | JGI IMG/M metagenome (GOLD analysis project Ga0056128, IMG submission 71113) | Marine gutless worms symbiont microbial communities from Max Planck institute for Marine Microbiology, Germany - Olavius geniculatus... ... | reverse complement strand
GATGAGGGGGAGGATGCAGAACCGTGGATGTGAGGGTCTGGAACATGATATAGCAGCTTCAGCGGCGGCGGTGGCGGCCTGGGCAAAATGGGCGTGCGCCGGCACATACCGCAGATAACTGCCGCCGTAGCAAGCAAGCTGCTGCAGCATGTTTGGCAAACGGACGAAGAGTTAAGGAGGGGTCACACTGGCGGTCCGGACGGCCGTTCGGACCGCCAGTGTGACCCCTCCTTTAGCGAGGAGGAAGAGACAGCAGAACAGAACAGCTGTGTTGCTGTTCAGCCAGCCATGCCGTGACCTTCAGTTCATGCCGGCAGCCCGGGCTTGGTGGCTTAGCTGACTGCTTGCTGGCACTGCATGGCGGCGTACTGGCCATGGCAGATCTGCTGTTAACAAAAAACTGGTCTGAGACCGGCCGGCGCTATGTGCAAATTATTTCGCGCAAAATAAAAACATAATAAATTATACACAGTCATGCAGTGCACTTAGCTTTTCGACTTCTATCAAAGAGACTTTAAATAGTTGCAGCAGTCAGCAACTCAGCATTATTCTACCAATCGGATCGTTCATGTGACGTGAACCTGAATAATTATGTAAGCAGGCTATTCTTTTACTGCTATGCACAATGAAGATTTTACACAGCATATGGTTATTAAGATGTTTAAATTACATTAATACTAATCAGCTCATCGGGGCTTCGGAAGACAGAGTGCTCTGGCATCGCATGGTCGCCAACGTCGTCAACGATGGCGCGGCGACTCGCGACCGGGACAACAATTTATTAAGATCAGCCTTATTAAATGAAATGACGCTAACACCTCTGTACACTAAGTTTTTGATTTGTACAATATACGTACTTTTCACCTGAAGCTTGATACATTCATGCATCCTTATAGTCATCATTGACTTTTTATATCTATTGGTAGTTTTGCTCGCCAGATCCCGTTCCCGTTAACACGACGTCTTTCATGGAACAAGCGCAGTACAGTCGAAGGCGCTAGTTCGGTGTCGTAAATGTCAGCAATAAGACCTCTCTGCATTCTTCCAGATCCGTGTTGCATCCGTGGCCGCGAAATGCAGTATCCGGTATTCGTTCAGCATCAGCTGTCTGAAGGCTAGCTGGCTGTCTTTCGTCGTTCGTTCATGATCTGTTTACATTACGCCAAGTACCGCTTCCACTTCCGCACAGAAACTTCTTTGCCCTGCGCCTTTGACCTCTCCGCCTTGACGAACAAAGTATTTCTGTGCCGTGGAGGGGTATACGTCGTCAATTAACTGAGCGATCTCCTCGCTTTTACCGCATGCAATTGACGGAGAGATGTCCGGTGTCTGGCGAGTTTTGAATCCTACACCGTGATCCAAAAAAGTAAGCCTCACTACGCTTTTGTCATTTAAATTTTGTCCGCCTCCCAAAAACGTTTTATCGGTACGCTCAGCGGTAAATCCGCAGTATGCTGACGCCGAACTTGAACGCTAAAACTCAGCATATCTAGACGCTTCTACATATTTATAGACATCTGCACAAAGCAGCGCAACAACCGCACTTTGTCGATCACAGAACAGGCCTATTAAAGGAGAAAAATTTAGTATCAATGTGTGACACTGACATGTCACATGGTAGTATAGCGACACATTTAACTACGACTTTGTTGAAAACCGACTGCTCCCTTTGCTAGTAAAAGCGTCCGAAAATCACACTGTATTCGATCCAGTTATGAATCTACTCAATTCGATGACTTTATATACCGTTTTGCGGACCACCCTGAATACAAGACCCAGCAGCTGTTATAGTATAGGGAGGAGTGCAGGATAGATGGCAGACTAATGAACTCGTCTCCTGTGACCTCTATCATCGACAGGTGACCTTACGACCAGCGAGAGTGCAGTACGACGAATGCTCAGCTACATGCAGTTACTATGCGTCTCTTCATCATTGGTCTCGCTGAGCATGACATTAGTGTCGCGCGGTTCCAGATGTTGGGAGCAAGAGTTTGAGTGGACAGAAGTCGTAGTCAGCCAGCTGTCGTGAGGTTAATGTTGAGATTCGATGGCTAACAGCTACTGAGTGGATCAATATGAAAATTGCTGCTAAACCCACTTAAAATATTTGCGCAAATGTGGGCCCTATACATGTCCCACTCGTCAGAGTGAGGAAAATATAGCCAATCGTACCACGAAGTCCATAAGTAATGTACATTGTATGTCATTTCCAGAACTGGATAATAATTTAACACTCAAGCAAAGTGGAGGCATTCGCCCGCCGCAGTAACCTACTCAAGTGTTCGACCTTGATGTGACCTTGACTTTGATCTCACATTTTTAAAACCCTGAACATTTAATCTAAGCCACAATATCAGAGGCATTTTGTGCGCGTATATATATATATATATATATATATATAGCTAATAACATTCTGTGCAACTTTTCTGCAGTCATCGACATCTAAGCTATAATTTAGGCACGCAACGTTTAGTTTTTGAATTGTACATTCCGTTTGTGGTGCATTTTCGCTCTTTTGTTTTGTCTCTCTTCTTATTTGCTACTAGCATACTACGGTGAATAGACAGATGAAGGTAGCTGGCAGGAAAGTTACAGATGACAGGAAATCACTCTAGGCAGTCGTTATCGCTTATCGCCGAGAACTTCATAATGATATCACGTACCGAAAACGCCCACATTGAGTACAAAACTCCTTCCACGAGTGGTCTTATCACTGTTATCAGTCACCGCCTCGCCAACGGCTTTCTTAAGATTTGATAAAATGATGGTAGCAGAGCACCCACGGACCAAACACACGGCTCGCTATGAAGAAACCTAAAGCCCGGTATAATACAGACCACATGTAGCATAAGTGATGGAGCATGGACTACTAGATTAGTCCATTGATGAGGGCTGTTGTGTTCAAGCGCCCACAGATGCTGCTGCTGCGGCTGAATTTGCCGTCTCCATCCTCCCGCGGGTAGCAGACGATTTGTACCACGCCTTTGTTCCTTGGAATTTCACGATTCGTACCACAGCACGGGGACTGGGGCTGGGCGCAGCGGCTTGTTATTGGCTACTTGGCCGGTAAAAAAAAAGTCTTAGCTAGACGTAGCCGGGCTAATGAACACATTTTAGCATGCACCGGTTGCAAAAGTTGAGCTTTGACGACATCCACTGTGCCTTATGCCTATCTCTTCCATTTTGCTATCAGCTAAGTGATTTTGTGAGTAGACAAATAAAACAATAGACATGTAAGAAAGAGGCTCCAAAAAGATGTAGTTTCAAACTTGCTCTACTCATTCACGACTTGTCACTCGCGGCCCACTAACCGCCCGCACCCCGTTTCGTGGTACGAATCATCATATAATCCCTCCCGCATCAACGCCGGGCTACAGAGCGGCAGTGAGCATTAAGATGAAAGCCACAACAGCCGAGCCGTGTCCATGGCCGAGAGGGAGTCCCTGTCTCTGTATCCTACGTTGGACATCTCTGCGTACTGCTGCGTCATGGTAACGAAGACAGCTGTTAACAGTATTTATCAGCCGGTAAAAAGACGGCAATCACAGAGCCCCTTTTCAATGCGCCCTGATTCCCTCGTAAGTTTTTGGCGCTATACTTACTTACTTACTTATCACGATCGAACTGATCACAAGAGAAGACAGCAGCACGACGTTCAGAGCACTGGAAATTAGAACAAATATCACGATATTTTTACCGCTGTGTGCACGTAGGCCTAATAATTTAAGGCGCAGTATTGCGACTGCAAGTTGGCTGTCTGGACGTTACGGTACGGCACAAGTGCCGCCGCTTACTTAAAGCAAAAACACAACACAAAAGTCGAAATGCTAAACACGCTGGAGTTAAAATTCCTTTCCAGTAGCTTTTTCTCGTATGCTTCAGTGATGATGATGCCATTCAGTCAAAGAGACGCCCGGATAAAACGCTCGCCTTGCAGATGCGTGCCAACTGCCACGTCTGAACGTCTGTTTTCACTGGCCTCAGTGGCCTGGTCTAGATTTTACGGGTCCAAGTCAACTGTAGCGTTTTGTGCATGCTCACTCGCACTCCGGGTACTGGGGATCCGTTGGGGAGCCCTGGGCCGGCTGCAGAGGCTGCTGAGCCTGGCTGGATGCGGCTCGGATGAACTTTCACTGCTGGCATCGGTATCCGTCGGCATCTGGCATCATTGCCGGCTACGGAGGCGGGGACTGGTGTGCACACGGTGGGCGCCGAGGCGTTGGAGGCGAAGATAGGCGCATGGTGTGCAGGCTACTCACCCCGGCGAGATGGAGATGTCGCTTGCCTGCGTCTAGTTGGGAGCTTCGGGCTATCAGCAAGCAACCGAGCGAACGCTGGCAGACTGCAGTCAATTCAGTTTAGCACGGCCGCCAGTAGTCGTTATACTTTAGCACAGGACGTGTCACTGTATTCGTCTGCTCTGCTCTATCTGCTTGACCGTGTGAATTCAAAGCGATCGTCGGATATATAACTGCTGTGTGACTGCATCGAAATACGATACGATCGGAATCGTAATATCCACTCGGATCTTAGTAACGTGACACTATCTAGCAAGTAAGCGTGCATTAAACTATTGCGTTAAGTGATCTAAATACTGCGCTGTCTACCGTGCGCGCACGCGCGTAATTTGTTCTCAAAAGTGGGGGACAAAATCGAAGATTATATCTGCCTTGAAAATCCACGGCAGATGGCGATAATCGACAACTTATTTTCCGTGAATTTTCACGGAAGCATCTTTTCACTTTTGGCTATATGTCGTGGAAAACTATGTATTGAAACGTATATATTAAAGCTGAGGAGATAAACGACTGGTCATTAAAAGTGACTCACTGAACTGAAGTAAAAAATACTGCAGCATAACAGACTAGATGCAAATAGTTTTGTTTCCGTAACACTACGACAGTAAACAAAAAAATCCACTAGTATCTATTGCTAGGGGTTTAATATGGACGGACCGCGAATTCGCAACTAGAAACACAAGATATTTTTGCGCCTTGTCTCTCCGCAAAATTACTCAGAACGTCATAGGTTTTTAACAAATTGAGAGGCGAAGCATGGTCAAGATAGCTATCAGTTCTATTTTGGTGACAATCACGATCCGGATTCAGGAATTTTCGAAGAATTATTCTTCGGTTTTTTGTAACATGTGTCAAACCGCTGCTACCGTAATATTCACTACATAAAAAGTCGGCGGTGTTTTGTGCAGTCCGAGTGCTTTTAATAATAAAATTATTGGCAAATTACTTCCCGTTACGGAACGACGCACTGTCCGTAAAAGTGGACTTTCGTTTCTCAGTTTTTTTGCAGGCCACTTTGGTAGGCCTTGGTCGGATAGCGCGACTTCATAATTAAACCGTCCATATTAAACCCCTAGCAATAGATACTAGTGGATTTTTTTTGTTTACTGTCAAAGTGTTACGGAAACAAAACTATTTGTATCTAGTCTCTTATGCTGCAGAATTTTTTACTTCAGTTCAGTGAGTCACTTTTAATGACCAGTCGTTTATCTCCTCAGCTTTAATATATACGTTTCAATACATAGATTTTCACGACAGGCTAGGTCTATGCGTCGCGCAGATCGGAGACGTTATAGAAGGTTGGTCGCGAAAAAAAATATTCGTAATCTGAGTTCCGACATGGAAAACTTTTCCGAATCGTAAATCCAGTTGTTAGCCTTAAGAGTAAGGTATTACTTTGCAGTGCATTGTGCATTGCTGTTTGATTATTTTTCTATCATTTTTTGTGTTCACGGGTGTACCGGTAGTCATCACTTGGCAATTCAATTTCGATATTACACAGATCGTTTTCACATAGCGAACTCTGTCCGTCGATCGTCATGCCCAGACGTACACACATGACGGACGCCCCAGGCTTTGACGACAACAGTCAGGTTGGACCTACGTGTATAGGCGCAGTCCAGCAGTATTCTGTTTGTATAGACAGACCTGCTATTGTATGCAGCGACACGTACAACAGCTATTCCTGTGTTCATAACGCAATCCAGGTGCCAATACACATGAACGTAAGCGACAGATGGAGCTCGTTTTGTGAAAAATGCACGAAAATGCAGACGTACATGTAACTTGGTTGGAACGAAAATTTGGAAGTTTGTTAAAAACTGACGGTAGCACAACCAGCAACCACAAAAAATTAAAAACACTCAGTAAAACACGCGTCTGCGCCGAGCTTATTTTCTTGGCTGTCTAAACTAATTGTAGCAGTGAGGCAAAAATGTCTAGATTATTATGGATTAGTCCTTGAGTGAGTAAAAAAATTTTCTTATAATTCCAGGAACCATGGACTCGGCCGGTGGCAATGCAAGCCGCGACTGTTAACATCCGCTCCGAAAACTGTCGTCAAAAATCCTCCCCCCCCAAAAAAAAAAATCGTGGATTTGGTTGCGATCATTTACATTTTCAGGCCACAATTCATAGTCGTGAATTTAAGTGTTCATCCTAGACGAGGGTGTCAAAACCAGCGTCGACATGATATGCGCATACGCGGCCGTCTGTCCAGTTTTCGAGCGTTTCAGGCGTTGACAGTAAATTAGTTCACCTCACATGCTGTGATTAAGCGAGATTATGCGCAATCCTAAGATTTTTGACATCCGATGACCTTGACCTTTGATCTTTTCAATTGTTAATCCCGCCCTAGGGAACATTTACACTAAATTTGGTTTTGCTACACTTTTTGCTTTATGTTTTTGAGTAAGAGGCACAGTCTAGTCTTTCCTTTTTCTAAAGACCCTAATTTATCTTATTACTCATTGCACCCTTTCCTTCCTCTCTACCCTTTTCACATTTCTTTCCCTGTTCTTTTCTTCCCAGCGGTATGGAGAGAGTTTCCCAGGCCAGGTTACGGGGTCCGTGGCTATTCCCGGTGGAAACGTTTTGATATTGGCACGGTGATACGTTTAGATCGCCGATCTGAGAATCTTGGACAAAAAAATGATACACAGGGCCGAATATTTGACCGGTCACCGCCTTGAACAGCCTTAGCCGGTATGTACGACCACCAAAATGATGGCCATAGGTACCGGCTAAGGCCGTTCGTGTCCATGCGGCGACGGCGAGCGCCCGAGGCGCTCGCACGGACACGGCGGCACCGGAGCAACTGCCCAACCTCGGCCGAAGCCTCACGGGTCGACAGTCCGCCAAGCAGCTGTCAAGCTAGCACTATCACAGAGTACCGCTTGGCCAGTTTTTGCCACTGCCTGCAGCAACCTCTAATATACCACCCAACCTACTCTAGATTAATAATGGTGTTCACAATTGTTCCTGTGCATCTTTGAAAAACAATAACCCTAACCCTAATCCTAAGCCCTAAGCCCTAAACACTACACCATAATATTAACGCAAATTCTAGTAATTAGCGCGTACACTATCTATAATGTCATTCGCTAGGTGGCGACTGTGATTTTTCGTTTTGACCGGTCAAATAGCCTACAGGCTATTAGGCCGGTTGCCGGTTGCCGGTCAAATAGTCACCGCGAATACACTAACCATAGCCCTAATCCTAATAAAATAATAATAATATCCTACTGCATTACGTATAGCACTAGTGACCACTCGCAAATCTGTTTGCACATACACAGTGACACATTCAGATCGGCGATCTGAGAATCTTGGACAAAAATTGATAGGTTCAGATAGCCGATCTGAACGTGTGATTATAGTTTTGATATTTATTATGCGATTTGGTGCATTTTTGTAGGCCTACATCTTAGCAGCGAATCTGCTGCTGCCCATGCGTTTCTGATTTCATGAACACCCTGTACTGTTAGTGTAACAGACTTTGCCGCTCGTTAAGTTTAATATCCGGAGATAAGTGGATACAGTATTTAGCCTGTAGGCCGATAGTCTGAGGTGTATCTGGAACGTATCTGCCGTGAGACTAGACCCAACGTTCTGCTGGCCCATAATGTACGTTACGTGTCTCGTAGGTTTGCTAAACAACTTGTGTGGCGACTGGCGAGGATAAGAAACCGCCCTGTACATAGACAGCAGAAGAATGTGCAACTGCATACCACGCAAGCAAGAATGTCGTACTGTCGCAAAGAAAACGCGCGCGCGATGCCGCACTCGTTTAATGCGATGAGATACACAGCATCAATGGGCTACGCTGACAGTGTGGGTTTATCTTCACTCAGACTTTTCTCTTGGGCTTCAAAAGATGCATCGTCGTTTATTACTACTCAGCCGCTCGAAAACTGATACTCGTTTTACCACCCCACGTAGGGTAGAATGCTGAGTCAACTTGGTAGCTTGTTACAGACCGAGATGGTTTGTTTACCTGTTTGCAGATAGTCACCCATCCAGGTACTAACCGGGCTCGATGTATAGTAACTCTGTTGATCGAACAGAAAGCGCTACCGCTGTACACCAAGCCAAGTAGTGCGCTGCGCCTGTAGCACTCTTCCGGTGAGGGTGCTTTCTACTATTGTGAATGCCAATACTTTTCCTGGGTGCGAATTGTCGAGTAGTTCATCTATCGATCTACAAGGGCACTCGGACGGAGAACGCACACCTCCGCTAACGCTCTCATTTTTTTCGTTGTGTACGCCTTGCCAGTAGGCCGCATCATGGGTCTTGTCCGTCCGTCGATCTGTCTGTCTGTCTATGATCAAAGATTACGGCCATCGGGGATAAAAAATACCTGGCGAAAATAACGCATATTTCGCGTAAATGTTTACGTACGTGAGGCGAATGACGCGCTGGCCTTCCGGCCGGCTCACACGCGTCGGCCGACTTCGCCCACTGCACACTAGGCAGCGGTGAGCGGGTAAAACCCTCGGACGGTAGATGGACGGCCGTATACATGTCGCTGTGAGGCGTGACGAGTACGATTTCCTTGCTTGTTCAGTGTGGGATGCCAGTTCGTTGAATGCTAGAACTGTGCTTCTTCGGGCAGGTCAACGCGCTCGGTATATATCCAAGCATTAACGTCAACTCAGCCTCACATATTTTTGGGGGTAGGTAAATCGAGTGTCGGTCTGGTTGGCTGGGGTTAAGGCGGGGCGCATTCACCTGTGTCTGGTCACTCGGGTGGCAGGTAACACTGTGTGATCCAACATGGCAGCTGACGCTCTGTAGTTTTGAGGTGGTTCCCACTATATTGCCGCTATACACACTTTTTATAGGGCGTCAGCATAACTTGCTATGCAGATGCCCTGTTTTAGCTATGACAGCGGTGTCTGTTTGTGTGTCTGTTCGTTACACCCTGATTCTGTGTGAAAACGACGCAAGCTAGCTTATCAACGATCACGAAGTCTTCACTGTCAGCTTCGCGAAATGCTCTATAGTTAAGTTAACCTTCCTGACGATGGGCGTCTGTCCGTCTGTGTGCGTGTGCAGTACTAAGCAGGTGTTAGGATGTCGCACACGACGACGACCGTAGTCACGAGGCAGGTCACCAGCTCCGGCGGTACGACTCACGTCACTACCGGCAACCGCGACTGGAACACGGGCGTCCTGTCCTGCGCGCAGGACTGCAAGACGTGTAAGCAACGATCCGTTACTTACTTACTTGTCGCAGCGTTTTCGTGTTTTCTGCCAGCGTAATGTTGCTCTTTATTGCCTACGTGTTTTTCATTGCTTTGCCTGTTCTTTTCGTCTGTCTTTTTACCCGGTCGCCTTAAGCTATTTCACCAAAGCAGCTACGCCAGGGGAGGGGTTGTTGAGTTGAGTTCTTCATGGTTTCGCTCGGCTTCATGTTGTTAAAGAATGTGGAAACTTGATGAAATTGTGGGCGAGCGATGTCTGCTTTGAGCTTAGCGGAGCAGTGCTTTTTCTAGTTCCCTCAGCATCAGCGGTCATCATTATTATCTGGAGGGGCAGGGCGACGTCAAGTTTGGACGTGCCAAAGGTAGCTTATTGTCACCTTCTTTTCAATCAGATAGGGGATCTGGGGTAGCGCTATAAGCTCACGTAAGGTAGTTTGGGACGGAGCGCTCACCTATGAACGGGGTTTCGCTTTGTTCAGCATTTACTGTGGGCCTTTCCCGACAGTATAGCTTGGCTAATGATAATTCTGTATCTGACAGACCTAATCATCAGTGCTCTTTGGGAAAACTGGAGACACGGGAGGGGAAAATCCTTATATAGAGGTTGCTGGATAAAAACTCTGTCAGAGAAGTGTTTTTGCGGGAACAGCCATTTGTTGGAATCGTGAATGACGATAGCTTATACTTTTTGCCTATTGTGTAATTACTGTATATCGGCGATACGTTGGTATATGGTTTTCGTTTGTACGTAACTACAATACAGGTTTCTGCGTATTCTGCTGTCCGCTGTGCTGTGCGTCGAAGCTGTCGAAACGCATCGGTGAGAATTGCTGCGTGCCGTGCTTTGTGCCTGGAGGCATCATCACTATGCGTACCAAGATCCGACTCATGCTCGGCATACGTGTACGTGCCTATATGCTTCACCACAATTGATACGTCTCTCTCTCTCTGTGTGTGTGAGTGTGTGTGTCTGCGTGTGTGTGCGTCTTCTATCTTCGTTTTCTGTTTCATTCGTAAACTGCACTCTGTCTCAATAAAAACAGCCCACTTGATAAGCGGCCGGTCTAATAGGCCACATTGCGGATCTCGCCCGTCCGTCTCTCTGTCTGTCCGTCTGTCTCGTACTAGCTCCTAACTCCTAACGAAGACGCAGAAAGACCAAAATTGATGTATGTAGGCATCAGTATGCCTAACTGGTGTGCCAATTTTCAGCGCAAAATGTCGTCGTATGTCAGGGTTGTGCCGTGCAATGTGTAGCTAAGCGGACGGCTGCATACTCTGTCGCCAGTGCGCTGAAATCTTCGCTTGTTTTTTTTCTGCTGCGCCTGATCAGTCTGTTCGATCGGCACCAACGTCGACGACTTTCTTTTGTCAAATTCAATTCAGCTGCAGTGACTGGACATAGGGGCCTAGCATTAACAGTCACAGCGTCTGGTCCTGCGCGCGATAACGTGTCGGGCAAGCAGTACTCGTGGGAGGGTCGAATCGAAAACTGCCTCAGCATAGATGAGATATCCTGTTGATCCGGCGGCGCGATTAACATTCTAAGCTCCCTTTAGCGTGCAGGAGCTCCCGCCGTTCAAATATAATGAGATTAACGGCACGGTACAGCACGGTAAGGCCATAACGTTGGGCCTACCACTACAGTTCATGCAGTGGACGGCACTGGGTCTGCTGTGGTGATAAGGGAATCAGTGTCCGTTGGACGTCCTGGGGTCTGCACCGACCGACTTGGGTTGCACCGGCCAGCCAGACATACAACTAACTAAAACGAGAACGAAAACGAAAACTGTCGACCGCGGAACGAACGAAAACGAGATTTATGCGTTGCAAGTCGATTAAACAAAAATGATTAGTAAAACGGCAGTTTACGGCGTAAAACGTTTCCGATAGTAATGAGCCCGAGACCTACTTGTGAATTATTGTTGACTTGATGACGTCTGGCTAACAGTGACAATGTCCGACGACCACCAGTTGGCAATTGCTAATTTTAATGGACCGTAGCTGATGCTGAACAACAATGAAATGACAATTTCGTAAAGTTACAGATTAATAAGTACTGTTTTGTTAGGTTTGTCTAACTAAAATTGAACTCAAACTATGTAAGAATAGAAGGTACTTTTTCAAAAACTATTGACAACTGCTATTAATTTGAGAACGAGAATATCTCTGGCACCTGCGGGTGGCACGCTGAGAGTATCCGTCGCTCCGGGTCACTGGTGGGATGGGGCGACACAGCACGCTGGCACTGCAGTGATGAAGTTCGTCTCTCTGCAGCTTCGGCGGGCTAACGGCTGTCGGTCGGTCGGTTGATTTATGCGCTGTTGATAGCGACAGAGTTAGTCTGCAAGACACTGAGACTGAGACTGATAGTGTCCTGTCCTGGTCCTGTCGGCTGCTGCTGCTGGTGCCGTGGCTGAAACGCAGGCGGCGATGTCACCGCCCGTATCTGCCGTCTAGCCAACGCATTCTTCTGCTGCCACAGTTCCACCGCAGAGGAACTGAATAAAGCCCAAGATCCATTTCGCACTAAGCCACTTGCTTCGATTTTTGTGGATTTCTCGCACAACATGCTGTGCAACATGCACAACATGCAAGATGCAAAACAAGTCTATGAAGCGAAAGCATACAACAAATCCATATCGGTGCGCATTTATAGGTCTATAGCGTCATATGTAGCTGTCGAATCAGAGGCGCATGTTTTTTTTCACATAAAAGGTAAAAAATTGTCCGATACTTGCTATGGCGCTTTTTATATGAGACGGACTCGAGACCAGAAACGCTTTTACAATCTCGGAAGTGGCAGCTGTTCGGCATGAGCTAATGATACCACGTCGCACTATGCGGCCGTCCATTGCCCGCCGCAGCGAATAGTGTTGGATATGTCAAGGCGTTGTAACTTGATGCCTATCACAGCTGCTGTAGCCGGAAGGAACCATGGTTTTTAAGTCAAGATCACCGCCGGATCAAGGAATTTTTTTCAAGAGTATCATTCATTTACTATTGCGATTCATGTGTAGAAAGCCAAGAATAAAACGTGACAATCCTTAGCACGCCATGCGATCTTCATTGTTTTGTCTACTTCATCGATATAATTATTCATCTGACTCATCCCGCATAGCAAGCATTGATTAGCAGTGGCGACCTACAAACTACGTGTTTACATAGGGTGGCGTGTTTATTCGACCGCATGTTTTAGAAGCTGCATGTCCAGAAAATTCGCTATGCGCTGCGCCGATCAACGAGAAATGCGACAAGCACAACGTGTAATTTCTCTGTAGAGGGCGATTTTTGAGTGCCCGGTTGATCCTGTTTTCTGTAGCTCATTTTAACCAACAGATTGGCAACAGTTAACGTCTATTTTCTTGGTCGTTCGTAACTTCGTACCCGGTACTGTATGTTCCGCCATTTTTATGCGCCACTGGGTATAATGCACGTAGTACGTACATGCTACATTTTCTTTTCGTCGATTTTGACCGTATAAGCCTACCACAATGCGGCCTGTGATAGTGAAGATCAATATGTTTTGCGAATATACTCGGCGTGTAAGTCGTTTGTGCGACAGCTGCGTTTCATACACAGTTCCGTCGTTTGCTTACAGCTATTATTATTATTTGCACCGAGCTTCAGCGTCTAAACGAAATAATTTACGGAATTACACGATAGGCTGTGCGTTTTTCCTGCGGTTCTAAAATTGCGTGCATTGGTCGCTCTTTCGTATATAGCCGCACGTGGTAGCGAATTTTATAGGCTACCTGAGCTAAGTTTCTTTACCTCCCCACGAACTCGTTTTACTTCGCCAAAAGCACTTGCTGTCCGTTTTATGCGCGTAATCACTGACACACTGTAGTGTATCTCACCAACTTGTTAACGAATTTTGACGAAACTCTACAGCGGGGGGAAGACGAAGAGTGGCCCAAGGCTAATCAGATTTTTGCGGCGATCCAGTTTAGAATTCGAAAACCAGGGTTCTGTTGGCTTTGTGGCTTAGAGGGGCAACGTGTTACCCTCACGCTAAATTTCAGCCTGTTGGAAAATGTTTTTTAAATAAATAACTGCAGGGGCAGAAATTCCCCGTTTTGGGGGAATTTAGGGGCAAACTTGAAATTTTGAGCGCCCATAATCTCCTCCGTCAAAAATTTGCAGATGTTTGCCGGAAATGCAACTTCCCGCATTTTCCCGGATCGGGGAAATTGCTGACGAAAATGTCAGTGACAAGTTAGGGTAGGTGCTGTTGAGTGAAGTATGCGATTTGTACCAAGTGTGTGCTTTCTAGTTCAAATGTACGTTAATTGACGCAATATGCTATGCATTACACCGGTTGCTTTTTGCACACGCCTGCGTGTACATAGCAATTGAAGGGGGTTAGAACGTACACTTGCTAGGCTGGCTTGTCTGTTGGCGAAATAAATATTTTGTTGTCTGTTAGCATTCGACCCTCAGCTATAGCACGTATAGCGCTATGACACTGCAGCTTCTCTTTTGTTTTTCTTCAAATAGTAACCTGTTTCTGCCATTTTTCGTAGTTTTTTATACGGCCGTCTTGTAGACCGGGTCAGACATCTTGCCTGTCCGTCCATGCGTCTATTTGGCCTTTATGGGCTTCAAAGTCGAAAATAAAAACCCGTATTAAAACCAAAATTGGTTGTAATAACCCTTGCGCCAATTTCCAGTTGAAAAAAATCAGAAGTAAAAGTCACTCGCCGTCACAACATCAAGATTCGGGCAAACGGCGCATATCCGATGTGCACGTGTTTGCTTATGTGGGCAATTTCGCGCCGGCTCAGGCACGTCGTGCGGCTTCAGCGTCGACTGTAAGCCAGGCGTAACCTAATTATTAAGCCCAGTTTACTGTCGGCGCCTAGTAGTAACTGGACGCTCGGTCGCATACATGTCGGCACTCCGCACTGTCGTAATTTTTTTCGTTTCTGTCTACTTCTGTTGAATTTATTGACCTTTCTTTTCGTTTGCAATAAATAAATAGCTGCATGTGTGTTTGTTTGCCACCTGTGAAAGGTTTGCTGTTGTTGTTCTCATTGACCTCGTAGCAGGGAGGGCCCCACGAAATTATAGCCTGTCGGAAAATATTCTTTTTGTTAGAAAATTATCTTCCAAAAACAGAAGATTTGGGGCTGAAAAAATGCCACCATCCCGAAGAACTTAGAAGCAAAATTGAAATTTCCAGCGCCCGTATCTTGTGTCGGAATTTTGCAGCTATTTGTTGGAAAATTGTATCTTTTTGCCTTCCCCAACAACCCAACCATTTTTTCTTTTCAGCCCACGACGTGTTGACGCCGTCGGTAGCTGCTGCTGCTGCTGATGATGTATCCGTATGTCTGTGTGTGAAGGGTTCGATCTGCAACGACTGCCTGATGTCGTGCTTGTGTGGTCCGTGTGTCGTCTGCCAAATGATACGCGAGCTGGACTCGGCTGGCTGGCCCAAGTAACTCCACTGACCGTGAGTCAAGGCGGGTCTAGGCGGTCGGGCACTAGGAGCATCGCTCGTCGCCATCCCGCCCTCTCTGCAGCTACGCCTCTGCCGTGGTCATCATGGTCGTCAGAAACTCGTCATCGTAATCATCATCATCATCATCATCAGCAGCAGCAGCACTTCTGCTCGCTTGCTTTAGTCTTAGTCGTGCAGTTTTTTTTCTGTTTTTGTCGCTCGCTTAGCTTGCCGCCACGCTCTGAATGTCTATAGTCGCTTGTTGCCGTCTCGTCCTTGAGTTTACAGCAACTGGAAGTAGATGTTTGCGCGCCGCCGGCCGATCGATCAACGTGAATGCACACATAATATATGAATATATATTTCGGTCTCTGCGAGGGGTTCTTAATTGTTTTTCTTACTAAAGTCCACCAAATGATTGCTTCAGCGTCCCGTAACCCGTTTTCATTTGCGCTATGTTCTGGACGTCCGCATGCACGAACGTTCGCATCAGTCAACGCGAGCTGAAGAAGGAAGGTGAATACAGGAAAAATTCGCTTGGATGACTGTATATTCCATGATATTTTAGTTCCCGTACTCTTTGCACGGTGTGAATATCTTCGATTAAGAACCCCTTGCTTGTGCAAAGACTTATGCCTGCTGATTACGGTTGCTTATTAAGTATGACACTTCAAAGTTAATCACGCGAAAAATTACGTTTATTTTCCTCTCATTTTTCAAAAAGTAACGTTAAGGGATTTAGGAGACTCTCGACAGAAATCGGAGCGTCTAAAAATACAACCTCTAAATTTTTACCAATATATACATATTTGAAAACAAACAGTGTACGATATCCTAGAAACGTGGGGTTTCGTGTCAAAAGTAGCCTATGGGAGCGAAATCGCAATACAATATAGAACTCACTTTCAGCGCTCTGCATCTTAAAAGTTATTATTTGCGTGCCCTGCTTTGACCAAGAAAAAAAATTCAAACATTACTGGCGCATCTTTTTGGACCATGGTTAAATGCAATGCGGTGACATTTGCAAAATGTATTGTAAATGTTTTGTTTTTTTTAATTTTACATCTAACACCGCGTTAAAAACATTTGCCAAATGTTTTCTGCCAAAACATTTTTTCCGGGATTGCGCACAGTTTAAAAATAGGCAGGAATTGGTTAGGGCCCTACATGTAAAGTAGAACTGTCAAAATGTTTTAAGTCGTGGTTACATGTAAAACAATTTTGCTGAACAAACTGTGTAGCCACGGCGGTCGGCGCCGCTGAAACATTTTAATATCTTTACTTTGCATGCAACCGCCTCCTATCCTCAGGCTGTGTGCTGTCTCTCTGAATAGACTCATGGGTTGAAATGGTGACTAATAAATTATATAAATTCATCTTCAGATTACAGCCTTTATTAGTTAGTTTGTTGCCACAGCGACACCTGGCGGACAGTCGTTTCGACAAAGGCAATACCAGTTGCCGAAACGTCAACAAACTGACGAATAAATGTTGTAATATGATGATTTTATATAACTTATTTGTCTGCTGTCATGCTAAAATGTTATAAAAACTTTTTTACATATGCTTTGGTCATGGTTACGTGTAAAATTAGACACAAAACATTCCCAAAACACTTTTACCAATGTTTTATTTTGCCTGTATAAACAGCGGTCTTGTTCGAGGCCAGTATGACACTCTTTCGCAGTATCATCATCGTTATTTATCATAGAGGGGTTGAACGTGGCCTAAATTCTGAATAATACGCATCATTTCAAAGACCACGAGTAAAAGTGACATTTTGTGCATAATAAGCAACTGCAATCAGGTAATAATTATATAGCGCTGCTGTAGGCATGCATTGCACATAGCTACATGACCAGTCATAACACTGCCGCCTCTAGTGCCGCCTCTGGCTTGACTTCTATGCAAAGCACTCGTATGCGTTCGAAGTTCGAACTATTATTTGCATAGATTGAGAATTCGAATTTTAGGAATTTATTTTTCGTTTAAATTCGCAAATTTTTGCAGTTCTGGTTATTATGTATGCGCAGAAAGCATTTTGGTTAAATTCGTGACTTTTAAAAAAAAATTTGAAATGGTGAGCCACGAATTCTCGATCGATGTTATTGTTTGACGATATTTTGGTGCCTTACGTTCAGACGGCGCTGCACATGGTGCTGTGTACCTGTGACGTCATCCGACCATCCCTCCCATGTATATGCATTGTGCAGTATTTGGGTTATTTTTGGTCGAGCACATCTGCCGCGTAGCACAAAGATCAGCAGCGACATTTTATGCGCCATTTTTTCACGAGAATACGGGCAAAGGGCTCGAAATTCAGCTATCACCAATATTCTAGTTTGCCTTCTATTTACCATGTAGCAAATTATATAGGTGTAGGCCCCCTAGTTACACGGAACTTACGGTTTTTCGATGAAAATTCGTCTGCAGAATCTGTTTACACCTGACGCGTGAACGCGATTAATACCGGCATGCGCTGTTAAGTTTAAGCCCAAATCATGCAGATTTAAGATTTTTGTCGTGCCGTATGGGTCAAAAGGATGACGTCACAGATCGCGAGCCTCGTCGCACGCATTTTCGCGCCATTGAAGTCACGTGACTGATGACTTGACCTCTGCTAAGTCAAGGGATGCCTAGGTCTAGGATGAAGAATTGAACATAAATTGGTGATTTTTCGGTCAGCGACGAGGCTTACGCGTACGTATGACGCACCTATGACTTGAGCGTGTTTTAAACGTGTTCGGATCTGCTGCTTTTGCACTGTTTGTGCGAAACGTTCGATTAGCCACCGTGTCTTTTGGATCACAATGATTTTGGTCAGATCGTAACGAAGTAGGCTACGCTCTTGTAATCTGTGCGTTTTTTTCAGTCACATGCGATTTGGAGTCATTTTTGTTTGTTTTTTTTTTCTGCGCGGTGCGTTGCCCAGATTAAGCCTATTTCGGTCTTGGAAGTTGGAGAAATCCATTTGGACTTTGGAGCAAAGTCAAAGTGTTGCTTGAACCGAGAAAAACGACCAGATCAGATGGCTCGGAGCGATTCCAACACGTTTAAAAACTTAACCTTGAAGTTGAGTTGTATGATTACTGTGCAGCTGTCGATTGCGTGCATTATTACCGCTGTAGGCCTAGTATCGTACTGTAGATGGCTAGATTCTCTTTACACAAGATATTTCATGAACTAAAGTCTTCTCGAGATTAAACGTCGCTCTGTACTGTTGCAGCTGGTGTCGATTGGTTGAATTTTTTAGTCGACCCAGAGAGGGCGCCTTTCCAGACTAGGAGCTCTTGGACAATTAAAACAATGAAAAAAGAAATCAAAATAAATAATATTTTCGTCCCTATTTACGTTCTTGCTAGACAGCAACTGGAAGCACAATTGTCATCCAGTAAGCCTCATTTCTGTTGTTTGTAAAATTTAAAAAAAAAAGTCATCCGTGATCATATTATCGACCACTATAAGAAGAATGCACTGATAAGTACCAGTCAGTTTGGATTTTTGTCAGGCCGTTCAATTGTTATACAGATGTTACAAGTTATGCATGATTGGACTAATTATGTCGACCAAGGAAAATCAGTTGATGTGATTTATATGGACTTTATGAAGGCATTTGATAAGGTGTCACATAAACACCTAATTCGCAAGCTGAAA
>Ga0056128_1003864_pt1 | contig 18609 bp, 9 predicted proteins | sample WorMetLIZISLAND2_FD_71113 | JGI IMG/M metagenome (GOLD analysis project Ga0056128, IMG submission 71113) | Marine gutless worms symbiont microbial communities from Max Planck institute for Marine Microbiology, Germany - Olavius geniculatus... ... | reverse complement strand
AAGCAACTATAGTTTACCGCTCAGTTAGCTGACAGCCAGTCAGATTTTGTTCAGAAACGCGCACAAACTTAACTAGCGAGTTACAGTTAACAGACGGTTTGCTAACTGATCAGTTAACTAGAAGATCTAGAAACCGGCCCTTAGACTTTTGTTTTGCATGGAAGCTTGACCTTACGCTGTAAGTGGTGCATTGATGGCATATGCAGGATGTGGAAAAAGCCGAAGATCTGAAGGCTCAGATGGATGCCAGAGGTTTTCAGCATTCTGCCGAGACGTTGTACAACCTGTCACAGCTTGCTGCCGACCATAAGCACAATCTTGACGAGGCTCTTTACTACAAACAACAGCTGTGCGTATTATGAATGAGTGGTGATAATATATGTATGCTGAATAACATTATACAGTACCATTTCATTTGGTTCATCTAGTAATTGTTTTTTCATTGTTTGTAAGTGGTCACAAGTCGTGACGATTAGCAGTATTGCTTTGCGTACAGTTTACAAAGTTTCAAGACAACGAAAACAGTTGTCCGACTCTTTATCGTTTGACTGATTTCATGTCTGTTAACGATCAGGATTGACACCATGAGAAGACTGAGAGCAGTGGCTATGACTAGATACTTCGGAAACAAGAACATTTTTTACAAATCCAGTTTATGTTTTATAGTCTGCTGTCCATTGCGGAGTGCCTTTGGAATCAGGTTTGCGTTCGTCTGATTCAGTGTGTTCAGATATGATTTTTGTGTAGGGAGAATGACCGCCCTTCGTTCGTCATTTTGCACAAATTGCCGTTGAGTATTGCTTATCTCCAACTGACCAGTGGCAAATTTGCAGGTAGACTGTTGTTAAATCCTGTCCGTAGTACAAACAGTAGATAATTGTTTGTGGCAACAATTAATTGGTCAGACAGAAATCTGGATATATGTGGATTTTGTCGGCGAGATATTGGAATCTGTTTCAAAATTAAAATGCCTGATTGAAATGCAGACAGGAACTGGCTACAGTGTTTTTCATAGTGAAATGTCGAGATCAGTTCACTGTTCAAATTGCTTGTAGAATGGCAGTCGGAGTTTATTTTTCTAATGATGATCAGAACAAAGGCAACTAGACAAAGGAGGGATGTCTGAGAAATAACAAAAAAAACGTATTCTGGCATGTTGTTGTTACACTGAGAACAGGACCTTGTGGAGATTATTAATAAAGTGGGCTGCTAGCTTAGCTAGGTTTGTATAGAAAATGGCTATTAAACAGCCAGCATGTGTTGTTTGTGTGACAGAGGCCATTGATATGCTGAAAGACCACATTAAGAAAAATGCTGAAGGTATACAGAGGACTGGTTTTAGTGAAGGATATATGCTGGAACCTCAATGTGTGAAGCTAATGTCTGCTTGCTGTGAAAAAAATGACATTTCTGATGCTATAGAACTGGCCAACGTGCTGTTCGACTGTGGATATATCAAGCCAGGAACTTTTAATATTCTGCAGAGTCTAGTTGTGGAATACCTGAAAAAGTAAGTTGTGCATTATTACTCGTATTTTCAGTATACACCATGTCTCAAAAAATATGTGCCATTTAAATTTTTTGAATAACTTTATGAAACATTAGTCGATTTTGATAATTTTTGCAGACAACATCAAGAAGAAACTTGGCATAAATAAATGATTGTAGTTTTGCCCACTTCACCTAAATACTGTTGCTACACCACCTTGTGAAATTCGGAAGTCGAGTTTGGTTGTTTACAACAGTAAATTCGTACTGACTCGGAAATGATTAACTGAACAGCGACAAATGCGAATAACAGTTATTACCTCTCAAAAAGTCATTACATCATCTGCATTATAGCATGTGCTCAAAATGTTCGTCTCTGGAACGAACGCAAACAGTAGATGTTGACACCAACTTGCCAACAGCACGTTCAATAGCCGTATGACACAGAGTGGCTCACTCGCAGTTGATGCATCATTTCAGTTCATCAACGTATGATTTTAAAGTAAATATGGTTAGTGTTAAATAAATAACAGATATTCAATGACTTTTTGGTTTTTGTAATTTTCTGAGATAATGCATGCATTACTCAATATGAATTCATTGTTGTAATCGGCCAAACTACAGCATCTGAATTTTGTGAGGTAGTGTAGTGAAAGTAAATATGTGAGATGGGTTAAACTGCAGTCATTTACATCAAGTTTCTTCATAATGTTGCATGCAAAAAATTATCAGAGTCGGTCAATGTTTCATGGAGTTATTCAGAAAATAAAAGTGGTGCATTTTTATTGAGACTTCGTGTATAGTTTAATTTACACATGTGGGCTGTTTGACAGAATCTCAGTTAGTTATCAGGTTTTGCCTTTCACATGGTGTTTACACTTAATTATGTTGATTAAGTCATTAAATTCTGTCATCGTTGAAATTATGCAAATAACTAACTTTTGGTGTGGAAAAAAGAAAGCATATTTCGTGCATAATATACGGCTGCATTTGTGTTGAGAACGTTTATCTGCTTTTTTACAGTAATTAAGCTGGTTCATGCATTGCCTTGTTTGAGAGTATCGACATACCAGCCTGTAACGTAAAAATTTTTTGGAGGTGTCTTTAGCTGCAGTACTATACAGTAGATGAAATAACACGTGATACATTTCTGTTAATTTTTTGGGCTCAGGACTTAGGAGAGTTGCAGGGCTTCACCAATTTTTAAGACCCTTATCGGGGGCTCTGCCACCATCTGTCATGGCTATGTACTGGTCACTTTTGTTGGAACTAGCGGTTGGTCTGATGAACGTTAAGTTGTCATAGATATGAGTAATTCTTGCTATATTGACTTATTTTGTTTTTTTATCACATGAGGGTTCTTACCTATTTTTCGTATCTGTGGCAACTTGCTTTTCATGATGCGACATCTAGTGGTGTACAGTCATTCAGATGAAGGCTTCAGTTGTTGCCATAATGTTAACAAACTAATCTATAGAGGTTATAGTTTGATGAATTTGCATATCCGATAGCTTATTAGTCAGTGTTTCTACCAGCATAAGAGTTTATTCATAGTGCTTGCAGTTATGTTCTGTCTGACTCGCCCATTTCAGTCGTTTGGTGTCAAAGAGGAATATTCGTTGTGTCGCATTTGCCACATGTTTAGATCTGACGTTGACAGTGCATTGACTGCTCTTGAGTACTGCGTGAAGCATTTCAATAAAGCTCCAGATTTCAGTAGTATCTTGAAGTTTCTGATTAATGCTGAAGATGCTGACAAGCTACAGAAAGGTATTTACTATGCATATATCACTTCATGATTATGTTTGGTTGTGTCTTCTTTTACCAGAGGACACTACAGAAAGTCTGATGTATGCAATCTTTGTATCAGTATGCTGTATCGTAATGTCATCATTGTAGTTCACAGTTCAAGGCTGCATTATTTGGTGATAGCTACACCATGTCCGGAAGTCAAGAGTCTACAGTAACTTATCAAATTCAAACTTATTTTTAAATTTTTGACACACATTATCTTGATGATACGTTTTACTAAATATAAAGCATCCAAAAGTTATCTTCAGAATTTACATATCAATAAATATTGCTGATGTAATCATGACATCGTTGAAAATACCATTTTCACAGGAAAGTGACGTTTAAATGAGTCCTTGCAATACGAAACAGGACAGTTGTTGAAAAATTGCAGTAAAAAGCTTGATAGATTGGAAACATTGAAATAAATTACTTTTTTGCAAAATTTGTTAACCTAGTTCTGTTTTCTGCCATGTTAAGCATAGATGTTGCTGCATTACGCAAACATCATGGTTCATTAACTGCAGTGGCGTTGTCTCTTGTCTCTGCAGCATGCATTAGTGTCACGGTAGTACACATTTTGTCTCCAAAGCTGATTATTGTCTCCGCCACGGTGAACGTAGTGAACATTGGAGGAGATTAAAGAGATTGGTCGTTTTCTTTGTCGTTCTGTGTGTGTGTACATGATGACTCGTCATCATCTCTACGTGTCATACACAACTGGCAGGAATGGTGGCACCCTTCTGTGAAAACTTCTACATTTTACAGTAGTAATGTTTAAATCACTTCACTTGGTGGAGATATGCACTCTCACGAGTGCCTTTTAGTTGTTAAGTTTTTTCACTGTTGTTGGCAACTTAGCTACAAGCTAAAACAATATTTTTCTGACTGCTTTTTGTTCATTTTGCTTTGGAGTTAAGTAAGAATATAAAGACTGTATTTTGTGCATCTGTCTGTCGCATGTCTGCTGTCCCAAGTGGTGACTATTGAATTGATAGCAGTTTGCATTGCAGCTAGCAAGCACTGGCCAGTTTATCTAAGCATGACTCGTGCATGAGTTGGCAGAACTGTCATGGATGGCGGATGCTTTCTGCTGCAATGTATAAACGTGTGTGTGTGTGCATAATGAATGTGTGTTGTACATTGCTGCAGCGATAGATCTCGTGTCGTCGGTGGTTGGTGATCAGAAGATGTACTTGTGTCTCGTCAAAGAGTTTGTTGAGTGTGGCAAGTTGAAACAAGCACGCAGGCTTGTTGAGGTAGTTATTATCACTCAGCACACAGATCATTACATTAAGCTTCAGTATTAACTTCACTGTCCTCCATTCAGCCATTTTAGGTGGCATTTTTACACGAACAGCAGCTACTGCTGTAGCGCGTCTTAGCCATCGCAGTTCTGTTCGTCCGTCTGTCACACAGGTGATTCAGTCAAAAACAGTGCAAGCTAGGATCACCAATTTTCACCGTCGGCTGCCCGGAAGACTCTAGTTTTAGGAACCGTAAAGCTTTTCCAGAAATTCGAAGGAGGTCACCTCAAACAAGGGTGCTAAATGAGAGGGGGTAGTAAAAATTTGCAATATCCAGCATATACGGTGTTGGCTCTGCGAGCACGTCAAGCCCTCTGGTGAGAACGAGTAAGACACTATAGCCGCGGATCGTCTGGCGGCTTCTGGCGATTGACATGCTTTGTTTTACTGGGCATTCACGCATGCACCGCGGCTGTTGCACGTTCCCGTTTGCGTTAGCAAATCACTTGTATTCACTGTTGGTCTGGTGTATTGATTCTACCGGCGCTGCCAGAAGTTCTCTGAACTAGTCATGGTAATAAATGTGCTTGCCACTGCTTGGTGATATTGTTTGATACAATACTGCGAGCCAATTCATGTGATACTTGATTTCTTGAATTTCATGGCCAAATTTGCTGTCATTTTGTTTTTTAAAAAGTTAGTAAAGTACAAATAAACTGCTATAAAGCTTGCAATTTATTTGAGTTTGGGTTTGAATTTGTTGCTATATTCAGGCACCTGGGCTGAGGGCCGATATGGAAGCACTCATTAAAGATTGTGGATATTTCATCAAAGCAAAGAAGGTACGTGATTCAGTGTACTTTACATTTACCATTTAAATTTCACCTGCCCACTGTGAATTACTAATCCAGTTTTAGATGTTGATATTTAATGTTATGGTTAATTAATATCGTGGTTATTTTGCTGGTGTAATCGAATTACGTGATTATTGTTGATAAAGTTAAAGCACGATATGCTCATAATTCTAGTGTATCGATTGCAATTAATTTTCTGTCAGTTATTCAGCGTATTTTTGCAGCCCTGGCTCATTATCACTGTACATCTGTAATGTAATTATTGCTTATTAAGTACTCTGTGCATGCATTGTAAATATGTTTACAAGGAGAAAGAGCTGATGCAGTTTCTCGATGTCACCAAGCATCTGAGTGGTGTTGATCGCAGTCAGATGCTGCTGCAACTCATCAGATACCATGGTGAGATGTTGGTCTATGAGATCTGCCTGCTTGCTTGTTGCTCTTGTTGTTGCATGATGAGCCCATATGGCAGTGCCAATATGGGAAGCCAGTGCTATTAAGAGATGAGGAATTCCTAGTGGTTCTCATACTAGATGATTCGATCGGAATCTTTGTCTTTCCTTCGCTCGTGGTTTTTTGACAGCCATTTTTTAATCGGCGGGAGATGGAGGGAAGTGTTGAAGGGCACCATTTGACAGCAGCTAGGTTACTCATGTTATGTGGGGTAAGCTAATGTTAAGCAAACTGACACACTTTAGATGATTGATTTTGATGGTTCATTGTTTGATCTCACCTCAGTACACCTGTAGGGTAATTTGTTACACCACTGCAGACATAGTGCAAGAGATTGGCAGTATTGATGGAGCCACGGAATAAGTATGCATTTTTACATACTGCAGTAACATCCATTGAGTGTTGTCATCTGGGTGTCTGACAAGAAAGAATTTATTAAAAGAGATAAGTTGTTAAAGCTGATCAGCAAAATAAATTTATATTGTTTTGTTCTAATTTTTTGCATGTTGATATTGCTTGCCATTCTTTGAAAATCTGCAGTTTTCCATTTACTAGCATTTGTACTATTATGTTTGTAATATTATTTGCATCGTGTCATGTATTTATGGATGAGGAGGCTTAGATTTGGATTGATGCATAATTGGATTTTTAGCCAACCGTACTTAAGTAACGGTCGAGCTTATGGTACGGTTGTCATCTCTCTGTCTGTCTCTCAGTTGTTGTCATCTGTAACGAATGTATTGTTCTATTGTGGCTAAGCGTTAGGTCGTACGGGGAAATTTTTTTTGCACAAATAATTAGCCATGTGTCTTAAACCTAGGCATGCAGAATTTTAGCTATATAGTGCAAGGGGAACATTTTCAGATTTGTGGTTGAATGAAGGGGGCAGGAAAATGTGCGTTTTTCAACGGAAAATTGGCCATACCTTGGAAACAGTGAGAGATGGGCCAAGGTTACTATTAATCACTAATAGGAAGTGGCATACACCCTCTCAGATAAAATGAATATCATCAACCTTGGATGACCTTGAAGGTCACTGACAATCAGTATGGTTGGCTATCTTAGCGACAGCTGGGCTTCTGGTAAGGTGTGTCTTGTAGAGATGGACCATGGACAGCCTGATGCAGTCGTATGTTGAAATTATGAATAGTGGTTCACATACTGTTTTGCTTGTTTTTAGTGTTAGATAGTTGGCATTTCTTTACACAACTGATGTGTGTATACGCTAGCAATCAATAACGACAGCCAGAAGATGATGGATGTATTTTCCTTGTATGAAGAGGAGCAAGTTTTACCGAAGGCAAACGTACTACGTTATGTGGCAAAAGTGTTAGAAGCGCATGGAGAGCCAGTTCCATTCGAAGTGCCATCAACATCGGTAGACTTCACTTCTCACTCTTTTAGCTAACAGGATTATAAATGAACAGCATAGGCATCTTAACAGGAACTTCTAGGCCTGTCATCCATATTTACTGTAATGAACAATTTTGCATAACTTTTTAATTGAATATTTCATCTGTGTCATTGTGCAGTTGAACAGTTGAAAACTCTGTGCAGTTAGAGTGCATGACGTGAATAACTGCAACGTGAGGAATAGTGCCACACTGTGTCAGTAGAGTGTTGAGGGGGGGGCTGGGTGGATTTTTGCTGTGTTTGGAGATTGGTGATCCTGTTTGCATCTGCTTGAGCTTGGTGCTTGCATTTTGTTGTCGTTAGAGAAATGATGAGAACCAAGAATCTTCAGCAAGCAGGGGGATGAAGATGTCATTATTGTCGGATCGTTCCTTTGGTCAGTCTGATTTTGACAGTGCGCTGCTGGAAACAATGAAGCCAGATGCTGCAGTCGCTACTGCAAAGAAAATGCTGCATCAGCGTCATCGCGAATGTAAGATTCGATCGAAGTGACTGATAGTTGTTTCTTTACTGTTATTTATGCTAGAAAAAATATGTTGGCCCGTTGCTTAAAGCTGTGTATCTCTAACCCTCATCTTTGATTTTTTTTAGCTGAAAATCGGCATGCATCATTTACTGCTGCACTTGGGAATGTTCACGCTAACTTTTTATTTTTCTGAAACTTTTTTTGAGCTAGGAGCCTAGGAACCCATATAAGACTGATATTTCTTTGTTGCAGTTCCATAGATTGACTGACACTAATGGACGGATGTGCAAGAGCTTTTAGAACAGTCGCACCATAGTTTGATCGTGGTCATCATTTTGTCTGTCATTCAACAGATGCGGTCAGTTGACTTGGTTTGGCTGACTGGAAATTTGTCAGGTTTCTCAAAAGATTGCTGCTTATTAAACTGCGATCTATGTCATTGCAGCATTCCGCCGTTTTATGAGGAAGTTAGCAGAAGTTGGCAATACAGGGTGTATAGTGGCTATTGAATCATGCCTTTATTCAAGGCCTTTACTGAGGCATGCAAAAATATGCTTGATGACTGCCCATCTCAACAGGTTAGTGAATGATATGTGTGCTGAATTGGTAGTAATATGCTTTCTATTTTGGAATCCTGAATAAATCATGCTGGTCACGAGCAGATAATTCTGGTCTGCTTGTGGCGTGATGTGGTTTTATTGTGGTGTCATTTAGGTGTTCTAAATGCAGATTGTATTAATTGTTAATTGCAAGGTGCATATTTAAACTGAATGACAATGTCTAAATGATATTTGGTTTGTGACTTACGAATGTACTTGTGTTGATTTAATTTGGCTGGGTCCCAGGAGACAAGGTGATACTTTGTTTTCCAAGTGTCGATGTCGATTGCTTCTGCTACACTCAGATATTCGACACTGCAGTAACTTTGACTTTGTGACATTTAAAGTCGAGTCCCTTTATTGTTTGTCTTTGGTCTTGGCAGTAGTTTGTTAAATGTTATTCTCGTTGTGTTCTTGTTTGTAAGGTTGTTTTTCAGATGCATGCATTCACAGACAGATTAACTGAAAGCATGATGCCTGATGCTGCGGTCATTACTGCATTGCTTACAGACACATAACAAATAACACGCGTGCTTTTGCGATTCTGCATTAATTTCTAGCATTTCAGAATGTTTGCAGAAGCTGCTAGGTGCAGTATATATGATAAGAAGTTCACATTTACAGTGCAACTTATCATTCCAGGTGGTTTTATGTTTTTATTTGTCAGTAACACATTGGGAGAATTTCTGGACAAGTTTGAGAAAGCGCCTGCTCGTTTAGAGACTTACGTGTCAGCCGCTGTGCTGCTGGACACTGCTGACAAACAGCCAGCACTGATGGACAAATGTAAGAGTTTTCTGCTGCTTTCTGTTGCTTTTATTGTTTGTTGAATACTGTCATTTCTGTTGTCATGTTATTATTTTACATTTTTACAAATGTTTATCATCAGTCATTTTACTCCTTTAAGAAATCTACAATTTTAATCCATTAAAAACTTAATTTTCTAACTAGTGTACTAATTAGTGTACAATGTAACAGGATGACTACTCACCTGGAAAAACCGGAAAAGTCACCGAATTCCAAAGTGATCACGGAAAAGTCTGGGAAAATGAAAAAAGGAAAAATTGGGAAAAATAATTCGTGAAAGTATAAACATTAGGTTCACTTCACGTCATTTTGCAGCTATTACTGTGGCATTCACTTTTCACTAAGTGATGAATCCTGAAAGCACGGGCCTGTTTTTAATTAATTACTGTTGACCCAATATGTCAATCTATATTTTGTGCTCCAAATTTCGTACATAGGTTGTTCTGGTCTATCTTAAGCCATTTCACCGCAGTTCACTCTTGAAGTGTGCGCCGAAGCCGAAAATCACTAAAATTACTACTTTTAGGGGGTACGCCTTTTTAATGTTGTTGTGCAAGGGGAATCCCTACACCCAATAGCATGATCTTTAGTTGCAAAACGTTAGAGTCTTTGTGGCAGCCCACAGTTAAGATTTCGTGATCCTAGCTTGCACCATTTTGATACAATCACAGTGTGACACACACGATAGCTAAGATGCGCTAAGCACTACTTGCTGCCGCACATAAAAGTTGGCATGTGTGACTGTCTTTGGAAATAAAACTAGCATGTATCATTCCGTTACTGCTGCTGCTTATAGTTGGTAGATGAGTTTACAGTATCACATAATGTGCTTATCGCATAATTTATCATCACATTTGTGCTGTTTTGTAGTGGAGTCTTTGGCGGTGAAATGTGCCGATGAAACCAAGAGTCAGCGAGTCTGCGATTGTCTGTATAGCTATTACATGTTGACGGAACAGATGGACAAAGTTAAGCAACTGACTGAGGTACATCATGTCATTGAATTGTGATGACTATGATTGTTTCACTAACAGCAAGTCATGCTTGCTGATGACTTGCTCAGTTGATTGGCATAAATTTATTGCATTCGAAGGGTTGTTCTAACTAGCATTTTGCAGCGTTACCTACCCAGTTGCAATTACCTGGGTACCCGGACCTGGTTTCAACTTTCAAGTAACTGAGGAAAAACAACATTTGAATGACAGGTACCCCAGTTAACGAATATTTTTCACAAAGCTAAGTTTTTTGTATAAAATGTCAATAACGTGTTTACAGTATAAAATATGCATACATCCATCAATGTATAGAACTTCGCCACAAAGGTTCCAAGAAGTGTGATTTTGTCAGCATTTTGTGCAAAACGGGTATCAGTTACTCGGATCTGGAACCTGGTAATAAATTTTGGAATCGGGTTCGGGTACCCAGTTCTTGCTACAAATCACTGGTTTCTACATACATTGCATCACATTTTACATTGGTTGTCATCTTGATATACCGCTTTTGTGGGACAGACTCCGTGTAGCTTTTTGTGATCTGTATGAAGGTGTAAACGTGAGCGTATTTTGATAATGTTGATCTGTGCTATTGTGTGAGTTACTTCTTTCTGTGTAGAAATTTGATCGGCTGAAGGAAACGGCTCGTCTGTCGTATGTCACCAGGCGTGCATATATGCAACACAAGGTCGGCATCTGTGAATTTTGCTTTCTGACTATCTACCTTGCTTTGTTTCAGCTTAAATATTCTTTGTTAGTTAGCTTAAATAGTCTTCTTAGTGGCCAGAGATCTGTTAAATGTATGACTTAAAGAGATCCTTTACATAGTGTTCACTCATCAGATGAAACACTTTCTTTTTCTTCCATAACTCAGCTGCGTAACTCCAGATTTGAACAGAACTTTTTTGCAGCTCTGCCTGAAAGAATACTGATTCGTAATATTTAAACAGAATTTGTCTGTTGGTTAAAGTCCAAGTCGCATCATTTTACGTAACTATTATAAAGCGCTAATTGGTTTGATGAAATGCTTATTTGTCAATATTCATTAATGTTCTGGTTGCTAGTACATTTTATTATCCTATAAATCAGGTTTAAAGTACTCACTTTTTCCTTTTCATGGCTTCGGCTATATTCGGAACTGTGACGTCATCTGCAGGAGAGTTGCTAACTAGCTTTATTGTCTTGAGTTCAAATGCAGTTAAATTTATGGCCAGTTAGCCTCAAAAAGGCCAAATTTTTCATCAACGGTTAACCCACTGAAAACCACAACATCGTTAATTTTACTGACCGCACACCTCTAGTAGTGAACAGATAAACAATGACGTAATTTCTGATGTTATCTACTTGTGCTATAACATTATTCTGAGGAAAATTAACGGATTTAGTATTTTCAAATGTGAATGTCAGTTTGTCAACCAAGCGTCCCGTGAGTGACGTCATCAGTATTTGTGGCACATTTGGGTGAGTTTGGCTGGCACAACGCATTTGTGATAAAATTACTTCATAGCGATGTTTTCATTTTAATTGATCAGCGTAGTATTAATTAGTGTTACATTCTACACACATTTAGCCAATATCATTTTTTCATGTGACTTGGACTTTTAAGTACTGTTGCTAATCTTAACAATGATGGTGATGTCATGAAATGTGTTGTGACAACGAGCTTGCTCATCTCAACCAGTTTCGTCAGTTGCTGAAGTCAGTGAGTGGTCACTAGTCCAGTGAGGCACTAATCTGAATTTGGTCCACTGTAGCTAGAAACCATGATAGCCATAGTCTGTTATGGCTAAAGGTGCCATTTGTCCTTTTTTAACCGTCACTAATCCTATACATGCCAACCATTCCGAATTTGGCAGAATTTTTCCACTTGTCGGACATGAGCGTTATTAACGTTGAAGTGCTTTTCATTGAATTTTTGGTGGAACACAGTGTGGCGTTTGCAGCATCTGAACAGTGAAACTGCTATTGTTTTTGTACAAAAATATTCAAAATCATTTTTACCAGAGGCCTTCTGTGATGCTCAAAATGCGCCACAATGAAAGTCGGCTGGGGGTTTGCCCCAGATCCCACTGGGGGAGCTTACAGCGCTCCCCAGACCCTTTAGCTGCATTATAACTTATCGGCCCTTTCGGCCTCCATCGTTAGCTCTTTGGGCCTCCATCATTAGTGATTCCTTTTTTTGGTTTTCAAATGTTGGCATGTATGTAATCCTAACCCTATCTCAGTATTTTTTCAGACTAGTGGACTGATTCCTTTTGCAAGCCTCCTCTGCTTCGATGGCGAACTTCATCTGATTCGCTGATGACAGACTGTTTGTTGCATGTGTTGTAGGAAGAAGTGTTGAATAATGTTATCAGCTTTCACCGGAATGACCGAGGATTTCGCCTTACGTTCCCTTACAACTATCTGCTGCTGCTGAAATGTATTTTCTTCATTTTCTTTTTGTCACAAGGCTTATGCTTGTGCAAGAGATGTGCTATATATGCTGCTGTTTATGCTGTATACTAATATTTAACATGTGGTTAATCAGTCATGGTACTGCACAGAATTTCAAAACAGTTTTTGTTTATGTTTTGATCAAATAAGTTCAGGGTGGCAGGTGTCCAACTGTGCCCTATGAGAATGTAACTTTGTTGTAGAAAATCAATAATTTTAGGATTATATTATTTTAAATGTACCAGAATGCTGTGCTCAGTGATAAGTGAGGGCTGTTTTTTCTGTATTTCAGTTGTTGCTGTACTGTTACATTTTGTTATTATGTTGTGTGCTTGTGTTATCAGTATTAGGTTGGTTAAAGTCCAAGTCGCATCAGTTTACGTAACTGTTATAAAGTGCTAATTGGCTTAATAAAATGTTAATTTGTCATTATTTATTAATCTTTTTGTTGCCAGTGTTATCTTTGTATTGTAAAAATAAAGTTTAACGTGGATAAATGTGATGAAAGTGTGATGTCGCAAACAACTATTAGCATCAATATAGCGTTCGACAGAATTTGAACGCTAGCAGCATCGTCGATGGAGCGCGGTACCGAGCGAAAAGACTTCGCTTGCATTTCGAGGTGTCGCTGTCATACCGGAACTAGACTGACTGTATGCCCTTTCTGTTGCACCAATCGCCGACAGATGAGATGCTTGTGTTATCTGGATTAGGTTTGTTAAAGTCCAAGTCGCATCAGTTTACGTAACTGTTTACCTTCACTTCCAGAATGCAAACGAGTTCCCCTCTCTGAGCGCGCGCTGCATCGATGCTATGGCCAGCTCATGTTAACTTTCTCGCATGCTATAAACAAAGCGTTGTTCCTGACGTCATCATTCCGTTCGCACAGCATTATTTTTATTGAAAATGATGACAAGCGATGACAGCGTATTATTAATTAGCATTACATTCTACGCATATTTAGCCAATATCGTTTTTTCGTGCGACTTGAACTTTAACACTGGCATTTTATGTTTTGGACATATGTAACATCATAACAGTTGCAGAAGCTGAATAACTGTTGTATTGAAATACTGGAAATGTTTCCAGGTGAGCTTGGAGTTTGGTCGGATGCGGTGAAATGCTACCGTGATGCTCTAGATGATGGACTGACGATGAACAAACTGTGGATAAAAACCTTGCAGGCGCTGCAGTCTCTTGCAGTCACCAACGATCAGCCAGTTCCGTGGCCGGTAAGACTGCATTATATCGTGTACTCGTTTTTGTATACAAATTAAAATGTACTTCATGCTGGTTAAATATTTTGGTGACAACTACTTGTTTTATTTAGCATTTCTATTTCTGAAGTGTTATTTTAACAATGCTTATCAAATGCTGTTACATTTGGTTTGCATTTTGTCAGTTAACGGCAGTTGTGCTCTTTCAATGTTTCAGAAACCAAGTGGATCGTTATTGGGGCAGATGATGGCAAACATAATTTTGGCAAACATTGTGAACAATCAGTGGATAGGTGTACTCTTTAAAAGTTCTTAATTTACAAGTGCAGTCATAAGTGGCATTCATTACTTTTTAGGCAGATTATTCGCTTAATACTTGTTTTTGTTGGTAAGGTCATTCATAAGGCACAAAGTTATTTTTCTGCACTGTATCAACTGTTGCAACAGCTGCATGCATTACAGTTTGTCACTTGCGTTCATCTTTTTGATCGATCAACATTTTATCAATTAGTTAATTGTTAATTTATGCAGCCCAGCCCTAGTTGCTACATTTGTAATGTTTGGTCGATGATGCAGGCCAGAGCGCTGGAGAAAAGGATGCAAATGAGTGCGGAGGCGGATGATGATGAGGCTCAGCATATTGATGATATTGCCTCTCCCAGTTCTGACAGTTCAGATTCCTCCGACACTTCTGACTCAAACGCTGATGATACCGATGATACTGTGTACAAAGACTAGACTGACATTGTGACGGTGAAATGATGAGAAATACATGTATGCTCAGTGTGAGAGTTGTGACGTTTGACAGTGCAAGCCATTACTGGCTTTCTTTATCTGTCAAGTGTCGGTATATAATCTGTAGGAATGTTGGTCGCTAAATTTTAAAATTTTGTTTCCTTAGACACTTTTGGGACCACCACTTTTGCTTAGCAGGCAAATGTACACAATATTTTATGGGTAATGTTTAGGTCAGTTTTGATTGCTGACTTTAATTCTGTTAATTAACGGAGTGGCGTAGTGTTATACATTGTGTGTAGCAGTGCATATTGGAGTTCTAGTTTAATAAATTCCAGGACTACATCCTTAATACAACAACAGTAAATTGCACATTTCTGACAGTTACGTTACAGTTTACTGCAGTGTTCCCATTGTTCTACAAGTCAGCTCTAACCTGTAGCATTAAGTGTTTGTTGGCACCTGTAGAAATTTCCAGACATAATGCTGTAGAACATCTTTAGCATTTTCAAACTTAATGTCTCCAAGTAATTTGCTGTGTGTGGTCCAAACAGATGAAAATTATTTGGAGCTAAGTCTGGGCTGTATGGCAAATGCTGTAGTAGTTCCTACCCCATCTCTTCAATTTTCTTAACTATCTAATGAGCATATTGCGTGGTGGGGCACTGCCATTTTAAAGAATGACACTTCTGCAGCAAACCTGGCCAATTGCTGCAAATTGCTGGTTGTAATCAGCAGGAATGTGGTCTCAGTAGAGACGTCTCTTTCTCGAGACGGTCTCGAGGCGTACTAACGTCTCGTCTCGGTCTCAGACTGATGCGTCTCGTCTCAGTCTCAGAGCAATATGTCTCGGTCTCGGCCCAGTAGGTCTAGTCTCGGGTCTCGGGCCATTGCGTCTTGTCGACACGTTTTGTGCAGGCGCGCACCGTGCATACGGGAGCTGCAGTTAGAGCGATACTAACCAGCATGACATTTGTGGTTTAGACATATTCGTTCACAGTGTTTCTACTCATTCATTTACTTATTTATCATAAAGCAGAATTATGTCATGTCAGTCTTTTTTCGTCACAAAATGACCTAGTCGCAGTGAAGATTTGAAGTGTATGATGTCAGAATGAATACTATCAGCCAAATGTAGACGACGTATAAGGCTACAATCAGCTGTAGTTTACTAATTTCAGTTGCTTGCAAGTTGCGATACATGTAATGGCTCATGTCTACAGCGCTGCAGTTGCAATTCTTTATGGTGCAAGCCGTTAATTATTCAGTGATAATAATTCAAAATAAAGTGCAAAACCCACAATATCACAAATAGAAAGCGCTTACCATGGTGCAAGTTAATTAATTCGTATAATTTTTTTCATTGTCAATGTATTTCACCGTACATCACGGAAAACGTCTCGGCGAGACGTTGAAGCTCCCGAGACTCTCGAGAGTCTCGGGAGCTTTAAGGTCTTGGCCAGCGTCTTGGAAACTGTAACATCTCGTCTCGGTCTCGTCTCGATCTCAGCTCAGAAGGTCTCGTGCACATCCCTGGTAATCAGTCGGGCAATAATGCGTAGTGATATTTTCATTCACAGTACGTCCTTCAAGCAGAAAGTCTGTGAAAACAACTTTTCAAGTAAACCAAAAGATGCTTTACCTGCAGCTGACCATTTTTGCCGTATGCAGTGCTCCAGCACTGACATCATCACTGACTGGTGATTGCTGCGTAAGCGGGTGAACTATTCAAATATTTTCAAATGTGATAAAGTGTCACTGCTGATTACTACAGATAATTTACAATAAATTTCAGCACTTTTTACACCTTCTGCGGCTAGAAAATTTTATGATTATTTTTTGCATATGCTAAACGTTGATGCCCATAATTTATATCTTAATAATAATGACGTCACAGTGTGACATTATGAATGAAACCACGGTAAATGATGTACAATAGTGGTGGCTGTACAATGTGATAATAGTTTAAGTTTTCAACTGTCACTATGTGCTTACTGAGAAGAACAGTCCTGGAATTTGTTGAATGCCTCTCGTATGCCTGCGCTGTACAAATAACAGTTTTATTTAATCATGATGTTTTCTTTCAGATTGTGTAAGCGTTGTCTTTAGGTAAATAAGTGAATAATGCTAAAGGATACATTTAGTTAGTCAAATGTTGTACATTATGTGACATTTATGTAACCTTACAGTAAAATGTGCACATTTTGCATGCTCTTTTGTTGTTAATCTGACAGTACATCACTGATGTGCACAAGACTTTTACAGAATCAAGACTTTCTTTTTAAGACTCAGACCACATATTTTTCTTTTATTCTCGATGCGTTTCGACACCAAGACTGGTCTAGAGGAATACGTTGCTGTGTTGCATTCAGTTTTATCTTGAATGTGTAATGTACAAAACTCAGTTGTGCATCTGTTCATACTGACTGATTACTGTTCACTAATGATGTGCTGTGTGATGTCAAACAAAGTCTCAATAGCATCTTCTTAAGTACAACATGCTTTCACCGGCTGAATTTCATCTCTAACTTTTGAGTGTGGCATGTCTTGATTTTCATGTATTTTAATACTCGTCACTTCAATAAATTCGGTGGCTATAGGAAAAATTTAAGATAACGTAGGCCTACTAAACAGAAGTTAATTGAGCAACTGTTTTAGGAAAGAAACGCCAGCACTAGCCACTGGGCGACTTCACTTTCTGACTTTCGCTGATCCAAAGCTAAAGCTGAATGCTAAAGTCTGTACTTAGACCAAAGTTTAGACCAAACACACCACAGCGGCGATTAAAACTGTACAGCAACTGAGGCCTAACGGGAAATAAATCAATTACGTTTGAACTTGCTTATTTAATTGTGCAATGCACGTAAACGACGTAATTACGTAACATCTTACGTCATTGTGTAGTCATTACGGTCTTTATTTTTGATACGCACACTGCTTTAATATTAACTAAACTATCCATACCTATAGGCATACTGTAAATCATCGCCATGTTTTCGCTCAGCTAAGTTGAAGTGGATTCTCAGGCTCGGCAAAAGTTTAGTCTTAAGGTCTAAAGCTATCTCTTCCACGCAGATAGAACTACTTTCAGTGTCTTCTAACCCCCCCAAATCGGGCGCAACTCCCCCTCAGTTTTTTGCTGAGGTTCCTCCCTAATTTTTGACTCGTTTTCCTCTCCATTTTGGACTTCTTTTTCTTCTAGGGAGAAAGTTTTGTTGAGTAGTTTGCCGAGTAAAAAATTGGGGGAAGTAAAAATGGGAGAAAGTTTTTTGTTAAAAATGCAAATTGAAAAATAAAGGGGAATTAAGAAATAGGGAGGAAAGTTGTTAAGAATGTAGTTTGCCCGGTGAGAAATAGGGGCAGAAAAAAATAAAAGGGAATTTTGTTAAAGGTGCAGGTTTGAAAAAATAGGGTTAATAAAAATAGGGGGAGTTTTATTAAGGGTGTAGATTGCCCAGTGAAAAATAGGGGGTGAAGTAAAAAATAGGGGGAGAGTTTTTTTGTTAAAGGTGCAGATTAAAAAGAGGGAAGTAAAAAGTAGGGTTGGAAGTTATGTTAAGGTGTGGTTTGCCCAGTGAAAAATATGGGGGGAGTTTTGATCTATACAACCTTATCAAAACTCCCCCCCCTATTTTTCACTGGGCGCAAGCTGTGCGAGATAGGGCATAGGTTACTATTAATCACTAATAGGAAGTCGTACACTGGCTTATGATTGCACCGGATTCAATGACCTTAGATGACCTTGAACGCCAAAAGTAGGGGTTTTATGGATTTTTGGTGATTTCGGGCTGCGAGACACATTTCAAGAGCGAATTGCGTCGAAACCAATTGACACAGACACAGGTTTTCCCGGGATTGAGAATTCAATCCCGGTTTTGCATTCACTAGATGTGACCTATCTATTAATCATGGTTTTGAGTTCAATATGAATTATGGACATCGAACGAGAATTAGACATAGCGGAAGTAGTAACTAAAATGAGATCTAACGAAGCCGGAAATGAAACTGTGTATAATAATTAACAATTAAAAACTAACAAATTGTATGCGATTTATTAATAAATTCTGCTCAATATGAACGCTTTTATTTTTACTTTACGATAGTGCACAGC
>Ga0056128_1003862_pt1 | contig 18616 bp, 14 predicted proteins | sample WorMetLIZISLAND2_FD_71113 | JGI IMG/M metagenome (GOLD analysis project Ga0056128, IMG submission 71113) | Marine gutless worms symbiont microbial communities from Max Planck institute for Marine Microbiology, Germany - Olavius geniculatus... ... | reverse complement strand
ATGACATATAGTCTCATTAATAAGTGTGCCAAAAATTATTATAATCGGACATTCATTGTTCCAGTTATTGCAAAAAATGTAGTCACATGCTTTTTTTTGAGACACAGTGTAGTATATGGTTTTCCCTCTTCTGAAGTCGGCTGACACACTAGTTTCATTTTGTAAGTTTCGAGTCCAAGGTTTGTTTGAGCTTATGCAAGTTTTGTGTTTTATGAAGGTTAAACTTTCTGTAAAAGTTAAACTTTTGGTTCCGTTATTTTTATTATGCATATGTGCAGTTTCGCCTGCAAAGGCTGTTTCCGAAATGACCTATACTGTGTCAGGTGGGACGTTAAACCCTACTTACTCACTCACTTATGCAAGTTTTTTATGGTGTTTTCTTTCTGGTTTACAAGATTAATGTGTACCTTAATAGTTATTCTGGCATGGATTTTGCTAGTTTTTGTTTGAAATTTTTTTAAACATTTGGTTCATTTTCAACTAACTGATTTCAGTCACGTTTTTGCTTGTATTCATCTGTTTGTTTATTTCTTGGCTTTGTTTATTGGTTTCAGCTATTGTTGGAAGTTAATATTCAGTAAATCTGACCTAATCTGGAGTTACCTGACAGTGGGGGAAACAGGAAGGATGGTTGATCAGTTAAATAGAAATTAAAGGCTGCTGTTTCCGTTGTTATGCATGTTTGTTGCCCTGGGCTGTCTGCTTGAAGCATGATGTGATTTTGTGCACGTCTGCCGCAGCTGTGAATGTGTCCGGTTATGTTTTCTCTTCGTCTGCCATGGTCATTAATTCCCGGCATGCTGCATCATTGTTTTTAATTTAGTTTTGCCGCATTGTTGATTCATTGCTGACATAATGATCAACGAATGTGCAAAAGAAAGCCGAATATGCAACTGTTGTTTTTGATTGTTGTTGTTGTTGTTTCGTAGAAGGCATATGATTAGGTTTGCCATTCCGACGCACTGCCAAAAAACCTGTTTTGGATGACAACGAAACTGTAAAACTTGAAATAAATGGTCTCTATTAAATGAGGGACATGGGACGTATTTGCCATTTGTACAAATAAAGGCTTGGTCCTGTTCTCTAATAATAGTAAACGCCATATGAGAGGGGTATTTGTCAAGTGTTTTGATAAACTCCGAGGCATTTATTTTGCTAGTTTTTGTTTGAAATTACGTCAAGACGAGCAATTGGCATCTTACTGGGTATATTTGTGTCCCTACTACATTCACATGAGTAGCCCGCGACGCCAGTTTCTGCTTTTGGTGTTAGAACAGTAGGTGCAAGCTAATCGCTGACTAGGACCCACATGCCGCGCCATGCAGAAAATTATACTAGTCAGTGGATCCAAATATTCTGTGGATCACAATTCGCATGTTGACGCTGTGCAAGGTAATCCGCTGTTTGCTTGCATAGGCTAAGTAGCATCTATTTAAACAACAACGTAGACTCATACACATGCTTCTCTCGACGATATAACGCACAGTTTTAAAAGAACTTTACTTTCATGTAGATGTTTGATCTACACTGTGTCCCAAAAAGGGACCCCCAATGGACTAACAGATTTTAATTATTTATGTTCGAATATTCTTGACACAACTGGGCAACAAACAGGTGTTCAAGTTCTCACCTCATCGAACGTGGCGGCACTGATGCTGTCAAGCGTCACGTGAGCTTTGCTCAAGTTACTCATAAGGAACCGTTAATTATTGTGCTGTTTTGCAGTAGAGTCATGCACGGTAATCAGGATAAAATTATGCAATCAAAATATTATTTATATAATAATTTCGCAATAAATAGAAATCTTTAAAACTTGCCATTTCGACCCTTGAGAACTTTTACAAGAAGCCCAGCTGTCGCTAGGATAGCTGACCATACTGGTTGTCAGTGACTTTTAAGGTCATTCAAGTCGATAATTTTCATCTCATCTGAAAGGGCGTATGATTAATAGTAATTTTGGTCCTATCTCTCACTGTTTGCGAGATATGGCCAGTTTTCCGTTGAAATATGCACAATTTTCCTACCCCTGCATTCAGTGCCGAATTTGAAAATGTTCCTCTTGAACTGCATCCCCCAAATTTTTTGTACGCAAAGTTTCGTCAAAGGTATGCTAATTATTTTTGCAAAAAGTTTCCCCTACGATCGAACAAGTCTTAGACACAATACATCCGTGACCGACAGACGACAGCCGTACCATAAGGTCGACCGTTACTTAAGTAGGCCTACGGTCGGCTAAAAAGTTAAAACTTTTAAAAAACCTGTTTTTTCAAATGCTACTGTTGCATATGATAGTGCTAGATGGCACAGTCAGAAGCGCTACTGTTCCAGCGATGTAAAGCAGCCACCCCGTGCACCACGGGCACCTGTTGTTGGACTTGACAACTGCGAGACGTTGTAGCTAGCTGCAGATACCTAGCTGCTGCTGCTGATGATGATGACGATGACGATACTGGATGGAGTGGCGGTGGTGGGGGTGGTGGGCGTTGGTAAGGATGTTCTGTGGTAGTCGTGGTTGCGGGTCTGGCGATAGAGTGGGACGAGTCAACATTCTCGTCACAGTGCTGATGATGTCGGCGGTCAGTCGTTGGACCGGCTGCTGACGACGTGTTTGTACTACCGTAGTAACCGTGCGCCTCCGTCGTCGTCAAGCTTCCTACTGCACTGTCTGCAACGTAAACACACACCGCTCATTGACACGCGGAATCGCGATGCTTCCCGGAAAATGTTGGGGGATGTTTTTGTCACTTCATAAATCGTCAAAACGCAGTCATTTTACGCCACATGGATGACTACGATGTTGCCGTGAAGTGCGTTTATTTTGATAGGTCACAATGCGTAAAGGGCGCGTTTCCGTTTCCAGTTTTAGGCTGCAGTCGTGCGTAATAAAACAAACGATCAAGTAGGCCTAGTCTGTGCGATCTGAGCCTGGTTTAAGTACGACACCGCTCTGTCTGGAGTGGTATGATCTAGTATCGATCTAGTACACACTGGTCTATCTATACCTGCGCGCCTGGCCGAGTCCTGGCTGCTGTCTTGCAGTGCTGCGGGCGTCCAAGGCGGCTCCCAGATAGATGCGTACTCATTGCTATCACGATCATGTTGATGACGATGATGATGATGATAAGGTGCGAATTCAGACTGTTGAGGGTCCAGCGCAGAGTGCGGTTGTCTCTGCAGCCCGGCCAGACGCCAAGCACCTGCCTTGTAAGCTTCGTCATCATTGGTCGTCAAGCCTCGTGACGCTCTGACGTCATCGTGACGTCGACGAATCCTCCTCAACACATACAACATTTACATACTTATTGTCTGTGATTTAATTATCTATTCGATCTCCCAGTCGCCAAAGGAAAGAGCCCAGCAGACGGCAGACTTATGTTTATTATGCCTCCGCCCGCCGCTGGTAAGCAACAGCATTACAATTTTCACGTCCGTCTGCCTGCCCAGTAAGGCACTGGCAACAGCAGCCCCCCCAGGAATTATAGCGGCTAGCGTGTTTAGTCGTTTATGAACAATGTAAATGACTGCTACGTGTGTTTTAGGTGAGAGATAAGCCGGCCTCCATTAAAGACAAATCCCCTCTGCAAATCTTGAACTCCTGAGAGTGGGGCTACTGTTGCCAGTGCCTTACTGGGCCAGCTACGACAGAAACATTTTTACGGGCAGACAGAAAAATGCACAAACACACGGACGTGAAAATTGTAATGCTATTGCTTACCAGCGGCGGGCGGAGGCATAATAAATTTAAGTCTGCCGTCTGCTGGTCTAGCCGCTGGCGTGTTTAGTCGTTTGTGAGCAATGTAAATGACTGCTACGTGTTTCGCGCGTCTCGTGAGCATTGGCTTAAATTTTTTGCATGTGCTAATTTTCTGCTCGCTTCTTTGCAGTACATTCAGTCGTTATTTACTTTTTTGACTTTTAAGCTGAGTTTAAAATATTCCCATCACGTGGCAGCTATAATACGAAGGTCCTTCCATAAATAAGTTACAAAACAGCGTCATTCTGTTAGTTTTCAAAATATAAAAAATTGAAATATAGGCCTAGGCCTACGTTTTGTAGAAAATTTAATTCTGGTTACCGCCTGTGAGTTTTATTACGATGACGTCACTGTGAAGTCATCTATAGGCCTAAAGATTAAATACGGTGATCATACCACATAAAATGACCCATAACGAACACTGTCATTATTCACTTTCGGGGGCCAAAACATTTAATGCAAAATAATAAGATTTACTCCAATATGCGTCCAGTACATAACGACAAGTGTTTTATGAAGCTAAGAATACATGTAAGAAAATGCTAGGTGGGCAGAAATTTGCATCAGATGCCGAGATGCAATTCGTTCATTAGTGGTTCGGACAGTAGCCAGCATCGTTCTTTGTGTCGGGCATTCGGAAGCTTGCTGACACGCACGACAAAATGTTTGAATGAACTCGGAAGATATGTTGAAAAATGAAACACTAATGTTTAACATTTAAAGAGGTGACATTTGCTAAGTTTGCTAAGTTTATACGTTTTGTTCGTTCTTATGTTGTTTGTCACTTGTGACTTATGATGGATTACTGGTGGAGAAAATAATACGCAGATAGACTGTGTTCTATAAACGTATAACGTCACAGTAAACATCATCCAAAAATTTGTCTATATGTTGAGAATAAACTTTTTTTACAAAACGGATATTTCGGATTTTTCATATTCGGAAAACTTACAGAATGACGCTGTTTTGTCACTTAGGACCTATTTATTGAACGACCCGCGTAGAATAGGTCCTATCATTATAAGTCTACCTGCAGATAAAGACGAATCCTGCTGTGAGAATAATAACGCATCCAACACACAGAGATATTGCGACGACGACCAGCACTGAATTCGCTGAAACACAAGCCGTTTTTCTCATTAGCTATCAATCACAGTGATCATCTGAACGAAAAAAAATCAACTATCAAGACCAACACCAAAAAAATTCCAACAATTATAACGCAAAAGAAAACTACATAAGAAGAGTAAGAAAAAGATTAATTAATAATGCGTCGCATTTGTAATATATAGAAATAGGCCTACGTTCTGTGGAACGAGGTATCTGTCCTGGGCATTGCCACGCTATATAGCCTAGCAGCTGCGTATAAGGGGGCCGAGTTGTAGTCAATTTTGTCCCAAAATTCGTTGCCATGGCAACAGGGGTGGCAGGTGAGATATTTAAATGACGCCATCGGATAGTCCGGACCCGAAAATAAAGGGGTAGGTGCAAACAGCGCGCAATTATTTTTCACGGGGCCGAGTTATAGTAGGCCTAACTAACTGCAGGGCTTACTGAAATTCTATGCTCCTATGAAATTGCACGAACCTGATGGAAATTTCGCTAGTCCAAGTACTTGAAGTGCATCTGCCGAACCTGCATACGCACAAGTATTCGTACGTCACTATAAATTACTTCACGTAGGCCTAAAGTTTTTTTTTAATTTGAGCCATAAACGCTTGTAAATTAATCTTAAGTTCTAGAGTCAATCAAAGAAACCGTAAGAGCTGGTGGTATCGTTTGGAGCCAGTCAGACTTTGCACTTGTAGCCTATGTTACGAACATGACCAATGAGCGCTGATTTGTGTGCGTCAATATGTGTAGAATTAATTGGTGAGAATGCTACTTCTGTGTCATAGGCCTACGCCAAAGCTTTGCGATGAAAACAAGTAATTTAAGCAAAGCTCATGTGACGCGCGATAGCAGCGTTACTGCAACTTGGGCAATCGTGTACAGTAAGCAAATAGGCGCAATTCATTCTTGAAATGTGCGCCGCAGCCGAAAGTTGCAGAGTGTTCAGACGGACGGACGGACAGACAGACGGACGCCCAGGCCATGGATAAGACGCACGAAACATTCTGATCTGCCATGATGTGCCGTCGTGCGTAAAAATGAAATCAATTGCTTGAGCAGAATCTTACATCAAATTCACAGTGTCTCAAATCGATTTTTAAATTTTTTTTCGAATTAAATTGCGCGATTCAGTCGCAAATCACGACATGGAGTCCATTAAGCCTACTGCTTTAAGAACTCGGGTTCGCCATTCCGAAAGGTCGCCACGACCCCACGGTTAGGGATAGGGTTAGGAATTGAGTTAAGATTAGGGTTAGGGTCAGTGTTAGCGTTAGTGTAACGTTTAATAAGTATGGTTTCGTCGTCGTCTAAAACAGGTTTTTGACGGCCCGTCGGAATGATGGCCCTTTGGAATATCGGACCCAAATCAGGGATTGCGCCATGGGCTTGTCGTGAGCTATGCGGTAGGTATAGACCCATGCCTACCTGATATGGCGCTGCACAACTCGGTGGTCTCCCCCACCCACCTGCCGGCCACACACGTCAGCGTCGATGTCATGACATCATCATCACCATGACAACCAACGGTCGCCGTGTCTCCGCTGCGTTTTAACCACGTCGAGCCGTCATCAGCCAGCTCTGGGTCCGCACAGCCAAACGCTGCAACGACGTTCAACAATCGTTTCTTCATTCACAAAAAAAATTACTTGGTCAAAACACGGCAGTTAACTAAACTCTTCCAGCAATGTGGTGTACAGTCCAAAATTTCAAAAGAACCTTTTTCGGCCAAAAAAATCTCCCCGACGGGCCAAAATTCAGGGACGGGGGATCAACCTCCCTTCCACGACGGCACTGTTTCAGCCCATCTAGATCACAAAATCATTTAAAGAACAGCAGACTGTAAATGCTGCGATGATTATGCCAATTCCGCAAAATAAGTGTAGGGTGCTTTTACTGCTTTTAGTGTAACTATTCCACTATTCCAATTTAACAAACATTTCACGAAGTAAGTTATTGCTGGTCAATTCCTGTCACGCGTTAGCATAAAAACAAGAGTTCAGCTGTCGCTGGGAATGGCCGACCGTATTGCCAGCGGCCGAAAACTAGCAATGTAAACTTAGTTACTTACTTATTTACATAACTTGCTATATAACAATAACTTTCGGTATATTCCCCAAATAATTGGGTTGCAAATTGCGGTAAAACCTCTGCATGGTTATTGGTTACTACTGACAGCTTATAGGAAATTAGCAACGCCCTATCGAACAGTACTGTCAGTACCATTACTGACCCCCTACGAGTGGGACTAAAACTTACCATTTAGCCACAGTACGTAATTTTACAGACAGACAGACGACAGACGAACGACAGAGCGTAACAATAGCCTGACCGTACTGAGTACTTTACGTTCGGCTAAAATCCATGCAAAAAACCTGCGAAACGACGAGAAACTCAACGTCGGCGTACAGACCTTCGTAGTGCAGTAGAAAGCGAGGAGATGAGCTGGAATCTGTCGAAGCAGAATCTTCGCTGGCAATAACGTGAAGTCGTATTCTGACGGCATTGCCGTGGGACGTGTAAACGTGGCGGAGGCGATCCGCAGATCCACGTTGCGATCCACACACGATCTTCTCCTGCCGGCTGTCCGTGTGGCTCATTTCACTGAGCGTGGCGTATTTGACGCAGCTGGAGAGCTGATGCGTTTTTGCCGAACTGTCTTGTTGGGTGACGTCGCGCCGACCAAAATCCCACAGAGTGATGTTGATGCGTTGCCCGGGACTGGCTTCAATTAGCCACTCAGGACCGCCGTCAACACACTCGGCTGCTGCATTGTATGATGATGACGATGACGATGGTGACACTGCGTTAGACAGGTATCCAGCAGGTGACAAAAGTTTGATCAGCTTCGACGAACGACAAGACAGAAGATTGGCTGAAACCACTGCAACAAACACCCAAAATGAAAATTTGCGGCGCTAACTCCAAACCTAATCCTAACCGTAACCATAACCCTAATTTATGTGACGATACTGCGATATTTGTACGGCCGCCGGATAAATAGTCAACGCGATACACATAAAACGTTGAAAGTAAAATAAACATGTTAAACATAAAAAAACTTAAAACAATGTATGGAAAACTAGTAAAATCAAACAAGTGCACGTCAGACGTTTTGCTGTACAAATCTTTGAAGCTTTAACGACAGCGTCCGAAGCGCCGTCAAGCACTCAACCATGCACTAGGTAAAGTCTAAATTCCATTACGCCGACTTTCACAAAAACTTATCCGCGGAAAAGTTTCGGTAAAAGTCGCGGACACAAACGGTGACAAACCATACAAGAAATCTGAGCTAATGCTCATGAGCCGCGCGAGAGCCTACAGCAGTTCCTGTTCGCAGGTAATCTTGGTCTATTTCCATCCATTTCGTCGCAATTCACTTTTCTGCAGCTAAAATCGCAAAAAAATCACTAAAAATTTCTTTTTTAGGGTTTAATGTCATTTAAGGTCATCGATGTTAACATTTCTAAGAAGCTCGTTGCCAGTGCTTGTTATGATAAGCAGCATGTTTGTGCCTATCTGCAACCATTTTCACGTTAGACGAGCTAATAGCAGTAGAATTTATATACGTCTTTTTAAGAGGGGTGCCCCTCTTTTGCCCCGTCGTTCGTGGGGACCCCTTTAACCCAGTGGCATAAAATTTTGTCACGAAATACTAATGACACAAAGCTATCATATGGTGAAAACCCGAAGTCTCCATCTCACCTGGGCTTGGAATGGTACCGGGACGTGTCACTAGGACGGACGAACGGACGGACAGAATTACCGTAGCTAATACGCGCTATAGCTAGCTATGCTAGCTCTCGCGCGTAAAAACGGAGATAGTTGCGACAAAGTCGGTGACAAGAAGTTTGGACAAATCCGGACTCATGGAATTTAGTCTGTGAAAATCTGCGACAGTCGGCGTAATGGAATTTGGGTTTAACGTGTACAAACCAGTGACACAGCTGTAGCTAGCAGTCAGGTAGGATTTCAGCTCAGACAGACACGGGTTGATCCTGTCGAACGCCTCGTTTGGTAAAGCGATTTCACAGCGCCATCTACCGGAACACATGGAATCCGCCAATGCCAGGACGTCCGCGGAACAACCGATGAACCCCAGGTCGTACTTGATACAGCGGCCGAGTTTCATACGTCCGTAGCGAGCCGTCTCCATGACGATTAACTCGTCAGATGCTGAATCACAGGCCGCACTGAACTTCTCCCACTGGCAGTAATCGTCAGCTCCTGCCGTTGCTGCTGCTGTCAAACAAGATGACAGGTTGTAATTATCTTACATCAAGCCCAGTGGCTTCTATCCCCCCAAATCTAGGATCGAAATTAGACGCAAGTTTTCTCCTCCACTTTTGGGCGCAAGTTTCCCCTTTTCGGGCTCATTACCCTCCCTGTCTCTCATTCCCTTCTTTCCCTTCCCTTTTCCTTTCTATTTTCCTTCGTGCGTTACTCCACAGTAAACACACAGAAATTTACTAATAATATATTATAAGTGATCAAATCTAAAGTCTGCATTTGCGATTCTCCATTTTAAATGTGTGTACATAACGTTCGCTCCCTGAAAAAGTGGGGAGGGTGATTCCCGCTTTCCCACCGAACTACGGCTTTAGTATAATGTCGTGCATGCATGCGAGCAGCGAAAGCAAGGACGTCGTCATCACTCTGTTTTCATCCATCACTTTGCTGCCGACAACAGTGACTACTACTAGGCGAATACTACGACAACCACTACGACAACTGGTACAACACGCGTCGTCGTCGTCGTCAGCAGCAGCAGTGACGTCATACATCACGTGACTGTGCGTGCGTGTTTGTGCGTGGAATGAGATTGCTGCTCTGTCTGTCAGTGTTGACATCTGCAGCCACCGACCATGCAGCGCTATAGCTGCAATCTCCACCCTCAGAACCATTATGTCAGATGCCGACTATTGCGAAAAAATACTGTATAGCGTGGTCTGTCCGTCTGTAGGTTTGTAGCTTTGTCAATTTCGTGCACCGTGCATGCAAAAGCACTCGCTGAACGGGACACTTGGAATGTTGAGAAAAACGGCAAGAATACAAAACATCTAAAGCTAAAAAAAGCTAAAGCCGGTCGCACCTGTGAAACGATACAGAAATAAAACGAAAACAAAACAGTTTTGTTTTCGTTTTATTTCTGTTTTATTTCTGTTTCGTTTTATATTTGCGACCGGCTTGAGTAACACCACAAGCAAAAGTTATGAGAACATAAAAAGAGAAGCTGAAGATAAAAGCAGCTAGCAGAAGAGATTAAGCAACTTCACTTTTTGACTTAAGTAAGTACTTATACCGAAGTTTAGGCTCAGCGAAAGTCTCAGCGAAAGTCTCAGTCAAAACGTGAAGTCGCCCATTGTCAAAAGCTGTATGCCGCACGGAAGAAGACCGAAAAAACAGTTCGAGCCAATGGACCCAACGCGATACCATTTCACAAAGCAACTCATGCGGCAGAAATAGCAATATAATATTGGGGGTAATAACTAATAAGACAATAATATTAATATTAACTTAACGATTTGCTGGCCCCTACAATTGCTGATGGTGTCTCGTAGCATTTTTATTTTTGTATTATAATTAATCCGGTCTTGGCCGAAATGTTCACAGTAGCAGAGGGCAGCAAATCAAGGGCGATGCCGCGACAAACAAAAGGGTGATTGATAATTTAGCGTAAAGTTAGTTACAGCCGATTATAAATGTTGCATCTTGTTCCTTCTTGCGTTATTAACTGATGGCTGATAATCAAGATGTCTGATTGATGTGATATTCAGTCAGGTGTGAGGACTGAACGCGACTAGTCAAGCGTAACGTCGCCTCCAATAGCTGCTCATCTCCTAGCTACAGCTGCTGCTGCTGCGGTTGATGTTGGCGCAGTCTGCATCAGATAGTCTGGATGAGTGGCCACGCTTCAGTGATCACGTGACGCATTGCATCGATGCATTGCCGCTGGGTTGTGACGTCGATTATGCTGTCAGATAGGCCTAGATAGGCTGATGTACGAGTACTGTCTAATTCATGCACTCCTAACGTTATAACGTTTATACTGATATATCGAGGCATATCTACCACATTATCCGTTTTAGACGGTAAGTTAGTAGTCTGCATTTATAACGCGCCATATGTAGAAACAGAAGTTTGAGCTTTGTTTCTAGCAAGGTAAAATGCAAGGTTACTTTGCATCGTTGTAATCATATATATGGCGTCATCTAAAACTTCTGGGTTTTTTTTACAAATTATAACAAATTTCCGGACACCTGCCACTGCAACCTAAGTCCAGCTTTTCAGAAGTTGAAGTCTACCCTTTCCTTCTCTCCTCCGTTTTTCTTTTTATCTTATTATACTCCTAAATGTATCTAATCGAAACACTTTTCCAAAAATACAAAATATAAAACTGGTAATTTTCACCATGAAGGTTTTTATGGAATAGTTAAAGGCACAGTAAATTTTTAACCAGTCGTAATTTTTTTGTCTGACATTTGCAGCTGTCCCTCAAAAATTACAATTTTCTGTCCCTTAATTTTGTAATTACCGCGCTTTTTGTTTAACTCACGACGCCGGTGTCGCTAAGCTAAGACCGAAGAAAGGGTCAAGCTGAGGATTGAGCGGGTTGTCATTCATTGTAGGGGAGGAAGGCGTGGTGTATTCCGGACGACGGATGTGATGATGGTGCGGGCAGATGTTTCAGCGACAGTTCTGATGACGGTCGCTAGGTGGACGTCGTGACGAGTTGTATAGCCAGATTGATTGCAATGTCCAACAACACCACAGCGCCGACGCTCAAAGTGCCAGCGCCATAGCAGTGGCGTAGCAAGGAACTCGGTGGCCCCTCACTGGCGTAGCCATAGAGGAAACACTGGGGGCACATGTCCCACCTAGGAGCCTACTACACAAAATAGTGCCATAAATGCAACAAACACTTTATTTTAGCTTCAAAAAAACTTTTTTGAGGAGGAAGCACAACTTCCACCCCAAACCCTTCCAATAGTGGGCAGCAGGCCGGCATACCCAACTCTCCAAGGGTTTTGCAATAGGCAATGTTTTGCAAGCACAAACTTTGGGTAGCTGCCCAGATACGCATTACAGGTTTTTTTTATGAGAATGCGCTGTATAAAGCCACATTTGACATTAAACGTTTGATAGTATAACCACTTCCTCAGATTCTCAAACAAACCTAAAGTTAAACCGGTGAAAGTTGATTTTCTTAACTAAAACTTTTTTAGAACTTTTTTTAGAATTCCGGAGGCCCCTGCTGTCAAAGACCTCTGGACTTTGTCTACCCTGCCTATATCCCATTGCTACGCCACTGTGTCAGTGCCACTCATTGCCAGTCAGTGGCGTAGCCAAAGGAAACTAGAGGGGGCCCAGGCTTCTCCAATCCCACAGACAAGACATACACACCTTTATACTGCGCTAAATGTACCAATCTGCTTATCGATTCTCAGGAAAATAATTAAAGTTGTTGCCACCAAATCTCATATTTTAAAGCTACAGTGCTCCAAATTCGATTTCGGTGAGGGAGCTTACAGCGCTTCCCTAGGCTTCCTAACTAGATTTTGAGGGCCTTACTTCTAAAGAAAAAGGGAAAAGAAAAAGTGAAAAAAGGGGTAAAGAAGAAAAAAAGGGGGAGGGAAAGAAAGGGGAGAGAACAGAAGGGAAAAAAGAGAAAAGAGAAAAACAGACGAGGCCACTCCCAATTCACATTTTTGCTACGCCACTACTGCCAGTGCTGGTCAGCTAAACCGTGTGTCCAGCTGCATGCAGTGATTGATGTATTAGGCCCTACATACCGGCGGCTGGCTGGCAATACAAGTCGTATGACACTCAGTACGACGTAGAATTGTGCCGCCGGAGAGCTGACCATCTGCCAGCTGCGACTCACGTGGGTGGCGACCACACACAGCAGTTCCTGTTCTTTGTATGACATCGATTTTCCAAGTTTCGTTTCGTCTCGTGCATAATGCGTAATTCCTATTCCGTGCATTATCGTGCATATTCCGGTTGGGTGTGATTTTACTTCTTTCGGCTTACGCTTTCAAATTACAAACTGTTTCAAGTTGTATTCTGTATTCTTTCTGCAAGGCCGTAGTCGGGATTTTTGCTCGGACGGGGTTTCACTTTTCTCTCTTTCCCTCTGTCTTTTTCTTTCATTTTTCTTCCTATTCTTTTACTCCCGTTTTTAGACCCTTTTTCTTTTTATTCTTTCCCTCCCTGTCCTACTTGTTTTCCTCCCTCAAATCCAGCGGAGCGACAGTGAGTCATTTGGTGCATGCTCTCAGGTGCACATTTGGTGACGGGTTCAGATATTATTAGCAAAGATTCAAATGACAGCAAACACTAATGTATCCGGATATAACAGATAGTGATTACAAACGTTGCTCGGAGACGGCGACGCCGGAAGCATATCCTGTCACCATCATCATCATCAGCAGCAGCGGCGTCGTTGCCATGGTGACTAATGGAGTCGTTATATCAAAGAACTGCAGGCGGCACTTTCTCATACTGTCTGTATACAGTCACAAGGTATACACAAACTTACTCGTTCATTAAATCAGCAAAACAAGTAAAATAAAAAAATAAGTGTACAGTACTTGTTATGCGTTTTGTTACGGTCAGGAGTGTCTCATGCCAGTGTAACGAGGCATAATACACTCATGCTTATTTCATGATTGTGATTAGCGGCTTGTTCTGCCTGGGACACGCGTATGATGAACAGACATGAGCCATGTTTCAATCGTCAAGTTTGACTGGAGTGAAATTAGGCCTATGGGCGGTTAGGCTACAGAAGAAGAAGAAGAAGAAGACTAGGCTACAACACTGCTGATACTGTGTCGGTGTTGTGAGAAATAGGAGAACGAAGTAGGTTATGTTACATAGTTCAACCCAAAATTGCAGTGTTCAGCATGAACCCCATCGTTTCCTTAAACATTACACCGTTGGCGCCAAAATTTGATGCACTCAAATGCTTTAGTGGCAATAGGCCTAAAGTTCAAAATTTGGCGAAGTTGTGACCGCGAAAGGACGAGACACATAATTAGCATAATGCGGTAGTAGATGAGGCTGTCTCACAATAGGTTCACCAGCATCTTAGGACGTTCCCTTGGAAGCCAATCGTAGACATTATTAGGCTATGATATTAAGCTTATTGCAAAGTATAAAGCAATTAACTTCAATGAAGCTGAACAAAAAGACACGAAAAACTGCTCTTGAAGCTGCTCAAATACAACTGCCACGAATAAAACGATACTGCAGTGAAGCGGAAAGTCTCACTATTCTCTGAACGCAGTCAGCAATAAACCTCTGACTCTGCTCGCTCTCTCATTAAGCCAATAGGAGATAATGCTCCGAGAACCGTGGAGAAGAAGGTCAAGCGGACTCTGTCGAATTCAGCAAGACGGAAAGACAGGATTTACAGCTGGGGCATGTCCACGCGCTCTGTGTTCAGACTATAGCGTTAGAGAGGTCGACCGATACCGGATGTTTAGCTTGGGACGTAACCGAAACCGAAGATATTTGCCATTGATAAAAATTTAAAACAAATCAACATTATATTACGTGAAAAATCAGGATGATATAAAAACATCTACAAGCTGTTGTCTGGTGACTCCGTTCACGTGTCTATGTGTCTAACTGTTTTTTTTCATAAAAATTTCTATGCAAATAATTAATTAAAACAAAAAATGAAACGCAGTAAGATCACAAATATTGCTCATCTGACATCATTAAAGATTGAAGGTTAAACTTGGTGTTATAGATCTGTGTGGGAAGCCGATCTCAAAGCTACTGGGCGTCACCTGCCGTAAGGGATCACACAGTGTTGCCTGCCACCCGACACAGGTAAACGTGCCCCGCCTTAACCACAGGCACGTACTCGATTTACCTACCGCGGAGGAATGGAGAGGTGAGTTGACCTAGAAAGTCACTTTCGTTATTCGTTACAGAAACCACTCACAATTCCGGCCGAAACCGAAACCGAAATTCGGTTGCGAGCAGCTGGGCGTATTATGCGACAGTCGTGCGGAGGTCGGGTCGTAAGTTGTAATAATAAACGACGGTTTGAAGCGGGTCGCGCGAATACGATACGTTTACTGATTCGAAGCACGACTGTCCGGTACTCAGACGATTCGTACACTATTTTCATATCTGCAGTGTAACGTTTTATGTACAAAGGGTGAAGGTGGGATAGTATTTTAGTGCAGTCTTTGATGCTGCATCAGCCCTGATGTATCGCTTATTACATTACGTCCTGGCTTTTTATTTGAAGCTTCATAATAGGATTTCTTTATATATGACAGTCGAAACTAGCAGTATTTCTTGTCGAAGCTAAAACTACAACGATGCTTATTGGTTACAGTACGCCATTCGACTGTCTCGCCTTCTCCAGCAGCGGCAAACCCGCTCACTTCTGCCATGTAGCTTACATAAATCGTCAACCCCGTGTGATGAAGGGTAGAAAACGTCACACAATCAATTGCATGGAGTGTGTGTCGGAGACACATCGTGCACGGTCCATGGAGGTAGGACGAGGTGTCGAGGATAATTTGACCGATAGTCGCAGGACAGCGACGACGTCACCAGAATCCGCCGTCGCGAGTACGCATTCGCCACAGCACCGATCACATTAACTCCTCAATGCAGCCTGGACAGTGACTTCTATCCCGGAAATCAAGAATCGAAATCGGGCTCATGTCACCCCTTTTCGGGCCCCTTCCCTTCCATACCTCCCCCATCCGCCCCATTTCCATTATCTTTTTCCCACTCCCTTTCTGTCACAGGAACAAAGGGAAAGTTTTGTTAAGAGGGTAGATCAGAATTTTCCGCTTATTTGTTCAGTGGGCGCAAATTAGGCCCATCACGTATAAAAACAGAAGCCTCTGAGAGTGTCCGTACACGCGAAACAGAAATAGAGCAAAACAAAATCAGAAAAAGGTAAGTAAGTGAGTAAGTAAGTAAACATTGACAGTGAGCCTAAAAACCAGTTGAGTTGGCTTAATCTGCCTTACTTAAACGCCACAACAGACTTCTAATTGCGTTGTTATTTCTATGAGCTTGTTTTTGTTCCACGTGTACGCACAGCACAAGCCCGCACACCACTACATTGATCTGTTACGCCGTTACGGACTTGCTACAAGTTGATGTTTTTTTATCTTTTTAAATAAAAAAACGCGTTTTGGTGTTATCTTCTCAATTTTTTATTAAGGTTTATGTCATTTCTGAAACTGTCGCTAGCTCGAAAGGGTTAAAGCGGATCGTTGAGCGGACAGACATTCGGCATCACGCAAGCGTCCGCACAGGCCACTAAACAACATTAATATTGTGACTCGACGAGACCAGACGACACATGTCCCACCGACCGTCCGACACCCATATGTAACATAAGCAGTGACCCGCTCTGTGTCAAAGACACAGTTGACCATCATGGGTCACTTTTATCCTTTCGCACAGTTGCAGTTCAAAATGTAGAAAGTCTCTCGCACAGCCGCCCACTGGCTCCCAGGGTCGAGTATAGTAAGTCTATTTTCAGCCGCTACCCCCACCCCCTTATCTGCCCAAAAAATTCAAATTTGCACAAATCTCATGGGTCGTTCTGTTGGAGGCTAGGGGGGTCCAGACCCCTGTACCTCCCGCTCGCCGCTACCCCTGTTCCTCCTCCCCAAAAAACAAGCTCTAGCAAACAATAGTTTTGCAAACATTGTATGTAGCGGCTTGGTGGGTGTAACGGTATGGTGTCGAACTAAAGATCGAATAATCGTGGGTTCGATTTCCGGTCGCGACACTATCAAGTGGTTACTACATGGATAGGTGACTGTCTGCGGACAGTATAAATCAACTTGGTATAAAATCAACACCACCGTCAACTCAGCCTTATATCCCTCCGGGGTAAACAAATCGAGTACCGGCTTGTCTGGTTGGGGTTCAGACAGGACGCGTTCGCCTGTGTCGGGTGGCAACTAACACTGTGTTATTCCATATGGCAGGTGACGCTCAGTAGCTCTGTGAACGGTTTCCTATTAAGAGCTATTGTATATACCACCTTTATACCTTTACTTTTTTTATCCATCGCAACTACGCGACCTAAGCAGCGAACGCAAAAAAAGTAAACTTACGTAACGAATGACAATAAAAGTATGCAACAAAATTGCAGCTGTCGCAGCTGGTGCAACGGTCAAAACGCAAGCGAAGAAGTGGTCGTTACGTCAGCTACGTCACGTAACTTGCGTTGCGTAGGGGCCTACGTTGCGTGCGTGCGTTGCGTTGAATGAAAAATCCGCTTAAGGCCTATCAGAATCTGTATCGTCATCTGTATCGACTTTCGTGGTAATTTTTGAAAGCCCGACCCTACCCGTATGATCTCTAGGAGAAACTTTGGATCCGACTTGACCCGACCAATGGACGGACCTGAGTCAAGTACCCGACCCATGACAAACTCTGGTCCAAGAGCCGAGAGCGGGTGTGGAAAAAAGTACGACTAGCCGAGCATTATATTTTTCAGCTAGGATCTTGAAAGCAGGCTAAGCTCTTCCGAAGGGTCGGGAGCCCTGGCCACTCGAACGGTTTCCGCCATTTAGTACTTAAAGTGGTGACCTCTGTTGACAATATAATGTGGTATATTTTCAGTCGTAAAGAAGTTGCTCATTAAATACTAGATTTTGGAATTTTTAGTGAGATCTTAGAAAAATTTCTTATCTTTGAAAATACTTAGAAAAAGATGCATTTGCATAAAAACGCTTTTTAAAAATCCTAACTAATTTAATTTAAAGGAGCTTAGAAAAAAATATGGTACAAAATAATTCACAAAAAAAGAATGCAAAATGTGAATACAATGTTCTTGGGTAGCATGAACACTAAAGGAGATAATTTTCTTTATAACATTTACTGTGAAAACATTGTACACTCGAGAGACTTTTCCCACATTCTCTTCAGACTTGATAGAAGAAAAAAGAATATTGGCTATCAGCAAGAACCGATGTTAAAAATAGTTCTTTCACCGTCACACTCGGCCGGAAAGTTGCAATAAATCGACCACTAAAATATCCAACCACCACGCCCGAACCGCGTCGCTACGCTACCTTGTAAAATATTCATCTAAGAAAACTACCGTGACTTACGCATCGAGACGTAAACATAAACGTACAGTCTTTCCGAGCCTTAAAGCCCATAAGGCGGCTTCAATTTATCTGCTTTCTTAGCTGTGAGCCAGACAACAGTATACACTGCAAAACCATGGATACGGAGCTAGTGCATCGCGCGGTGTGCCCGTTTACGTTCCAGCTTTCGCTGGTACTTATTGCGCCTATTCATGGATGGATGGCCATTGGTCAGGCTGAGTCCACGTGATATGTGCTGGAACAGTTTTATTTTGTCAAGACCGGTAGCTTGAAAGCGAAATAAAGAAAATATTTGATCACTTTTTAGCTGAGATTTTTATTACTAAGCTCACTGCCAGTTTCACAATAGTTTCGTCAACAAACGCAGTGTTTTCGTTGTTACATTCAGTTCTTAATAACAAGGTTTGAAACGTATTAACAGTAAATGCTTAACGACGTCAAACTTTTGTTAATACTCAAAAAATGTCTTGTGAACTTTTAAACAAATTCATAAAATTTTCAAACGTTTCAGATACAAAGTTTTTAGTCCAAATTCTTTGCCGAATTACACCACGTCACAAATGTCATGGCAGCATCCGTTGCTTTGCGGCAATGTTTGAGAATAAATATTATGAGTATGTTACAGACTACTGTGGGCTAT
>Ga0056128_1003859_pt1 | contig 18619 bp, 13 predicted proteins | sample WorMetLIZISLAND2_FD_71113 | JGI IMG/M metagenome (GOLD analysis project Ga0056128, IMG submission 71113) | Marine gutless worms symbiont microbial communities from Max Planck institute for Marine Microbiology, Germany - Olavius geniculatus... ... | reverse complement strand
AAATCTTCACTGTGGGCTGCCCCAAGGTCTCTAGTTTATCGTGACAAAATTTCGTGCCACTGGGTGCAGGGGTTCCCCTCGAACGAGGGCGTCAAAGAGGGGTATCCCCTAAAAAAGACGTCATTTTGCCATTATTGGCTCGAATAATGTGAAAACGGTTGCAGATAGGTACATACGTGCTGCTTATCATAACAAGCACTGGTGACAAGCTTTTTGGATTTATCAACATCGATGACCTTGAACGACCTTGAACCTTTCAAAAACAGGTTTTTAGTAAATTTTTTGCAATTTTTGGATGCAGTGCACATTTCAACACTGAATTGCGACGAAATGGCTGGAGATAGACCAAGATAACCTGCGTATGAAATTTTCAGCATTCAACGTAGATTTTAGCAGTTCAAGTCCCGACCCACTAGGTTCAAGGAGGCCGGCGCAGGCGGGCGTCAAAGACAGCTACCCCCCTAAAAAGTGGTTATTTAACCGCAATTATCTCGTGTAGCGTGAACATGGTTGCAGATAGGCACAGACATGCTGCTTATCATAACAAGTACTGGTGACAGGCTTTTTGAATTTATCAATATCGATGACCTTGAATGACCTTGAACCTTCCCAAAAGGGGTTTTTAGTGAATTTTTCGCAATATTTGGATGCTGCGCACATTTCAGTACTGAATTGCGATGAAATAGCTGGAGGTAGATCAAGAAAACCTGTGTATGTAATTTTCAGCATTGAATGTAGATTTCAGCAGTCCAAGTCCCAATCCCCTAGGTTCATGGAGCCTGGCGCAGGTGGGCGTCAAAGACGGCTACCCCTCCTAAAACTGGTTTTTTTACCACAATTATCTGGTGTAGCATGAAAACGATTGCAAATAGGTACAGACATGCTGTTTATTATTAATTTTTGCGATCTTCTGCTGCAGCACAAAATCCAAGAATGAACTGCGACGAAAAGGCCGGAGACAAACTGACAGTTTGCGAAGAGGAGCTGCTATAGGCTTTCGCATGTCTTATGAGCATTAGCTCAAATTTCTTGTTCTATTCATACTGCAATGTTTGAGTTGTATAAATGTGAAAATGTTGTTTATTGTAATAAGGAAATACTTAATATAAGTCTGTTGGCTGTGTTATTAGCACGCTGGAAAAATGATGTTCCTGCTGCCAAGTGTGTCAAGCAGTTGTCATCAAGAGTTACAGATGTTTCCATTGGTGGATTTATGTCTGCATCTACTGATGATAGTGATACATGTGAAGTTGAATGGGATAGCCCTAAGCCGCTGTCTGGTAATTTTTTCACTTCTGTTAATGTTAATCATTGTAAAGTGTATGATTACGTTAACATAAATGACGGAAGCTTTGAAAACTGTTTTTAGCTTAATAACTGTTAGTTGGTTTGTGGTGTTGGCTATCGTAGTGTTTCGCAGATGATGAGTATTACTGATACTGCATTTTGTTTTAGCCAGACCCCTCAGCCGTCGCCGTTAGCTGTATCCGCCGTATTTTTTACTGCCGCTGAAAATCTGCCGAAAAATAATTCGGCTGGCAGAAAATCTGCCGAATATTTACAAATTGCAATTTGCCGATATGATTTTGGTGGATTTTCGGCTATTTGCAGTTACCCCGCAGTAGCCAATTAGTATTTAGCACTATAGCCAAAACAGTGTAGTCCTATGCTGTGTTCTATGCTTTTGTTTGAGCTAATTTTATCTACATGGGGAAGCATGATGACAGCACAAAACTTGTGTCGTACATTACAAGCATGTTAAAAGTTAATATATTTAATATTTGGAGAACTTTATGTGAAGAAGTTCTTGACATGAACTGCTTGGCCTGTTTTCACATGTCTGTCAGCTGGCAAACCTTCACTTGTTTTTTTCTGCAACATCTGTGCTTGTTGAGTCTATGTTTTCAACAACACAACTGCTTGCTAACAGCAAGGGATCCAGCTTGTCAGCTGTATGCTGAACGAGATCTCATTTGTTTATGACAATTATTAGGCCTACTCGGTCATTAGTTAAAATGACTAATGTCACGAATCATTGACTAATTCACAATAGTATTTGCATAAAATGTATCCATCGCTGTTTTGCTGAGCATGCAGTTTGTTAACCTATGATCAGTATTTTGTTGTTATGTTGCTATTTTACAATAGCATTTAATTAAATCCAAAATGCTGATCAGCCGAGTTTATCATTTATCAGTCGGATTTTTAAATTTACGCGAAATTCGGCTATGTGATATCAGGTGAATTTTTTGGTTTTAGCTGATATGTGTGCGTAATGGATATTATATTCTATATATGCTTTGAAGTCTTTGATTTTGGCATTTGTGACTTTCACAGTTTCACAGTGGATTATTAGATTTTGCACATTTTGCTGATACAGTGCAGACTGGGCTGCAGTTTTTGTTAGTACGATTGTATGTTATAGATTAAACTTTGTAAAATTGTTAGTAGTGATGTCAATGCATTAATTATTTTAACAGTGTTAATGCATGCAATAATTTATTTTAATGCGTGCATTAACGTGTTAATTAAAACACACCATTATATTGCTCAGTTGTAGGTGGATTGCATCGAGAGGGTGACTGGAATGATGACGGACGAACTCGTGGCTTTGTCGCAGGACTAGGGTTGTTAGGACCGGCCATTCATTTTGACCAGTTAACTGTCAGCAGAAAGACCAGTTAACCAGTTAACCGTGAGCAGGCAGATGGTGCGTTGCTAGGAGAGCAGACGACAGATTCATGCCACCCACTAACACTGCTGTGAGTGGGGCGGCGGGCGTGGCACAGTCGGTCAGTTGCGTTGCCGTGCATCCAGCGTTAAATAGTGTACAGCAGGCGTGTTTTGGCGTATGAGTCAAGAGCAATGCTATTAGAATACAAAGTTCCAAATACATCAGAGGCCTAGCAGTATATAGGTTAGTGCTGCAGTGCTATAAAGTATGCCCACAGAGATATCGCTGATGTTGATAGCAACAGCAGCCCTTCACTTTTAATTTCCCACACCCAAACTAGTGGCTCAAGTTTTTCAATAGTTTACTTCACCCATTGTATCGCCAGCCCCGCTGCCTACACACTGGCTTCAGCCGCTGGGCGATGGGACCAAGCTGATGACGTCACGCACGCTGCATGCAGACCTGTCAGTATATAGGAGGCAGTGGTCTAGTGGTTAACCGGACCAACACTTTCCGGATCGGTACTGAATGTCAGGACTGGTCAACTTTTGCCAGCCACCAATAACAAGCTTACGCAGGATCTTGACAGTATAGGAAGGCAACAAAACAATTTTTAATTACTTGAATATTATTTAACTGTCAAATAACCATATTTTAGTGGAATATTGGAACTCCTGCTTCACCTAGTTTAGTAGTGAGTTAATTGTTTTAACATGTGTTAATTCTTTAACGTGTTAATTTGACAGCTGTAATTGTTACTTGTTTTGCTATGCTAATGATAATACTGTGTACTGCATAATAAGTGGATTCTGTTAATGTTGACATGTTTATCAGGTACCTCGACAGAAACACCACTCAGTGAAATCGTAGCACACTTGACAGCCAAGCGTGATAATGTAAGTCGTCAATATTACTGCCAGTTAGTGGCATTAATTGAAAATTGATTTGAGCTTTATGTCCAGATCCATATTGTAGACTTGTAGTTTTATTTATTCAAGCTTGTAGAATAGCTTTCTCTATGCTGTCATTGTAATTAGAGCTTGCAACAACTAAGATTTTGTTAGTTAATGTATCAGAAATTAAGGATTGCTTCATAATTGATTTTGATTGACAACTAAGCTGTGATTAGCATGAAAGAATATACATATGTTATTGTTTTCGTTTAGAGTCATTATCAATTACAGAAATAGATAACTGCATAGTTTCATGTATGCAATGCTTTCTAACTGCTGTGACTGATGGTAAGTGTAATGATTAATTGTTTTAGTTATTAAATTTTTTTACCGATTAATTATGTGATTAATTGTCGATTGCCACCCTTAGGCATAGTTATCATTGTGCTAATTTGTGATGTCAGTAATGTTTGAGTTTTTGTTCATTTACCTTGTCAACTCTCTCTTTATTTTTTGTATGGTAACTTAGTGGGATTAATTGAAAATTGATTTGAGCTTTATGTCCAGGTAAGATGTACTCAATACTTATACTACATTAATTAGTTAGATTGTTCACTGTTTTTCTGACATTTTAGAATGACATAGTGTCATCTCCACCTTTCCAGCTACAGTACTGCAGCCCATGTCCCACTTCTCACACACAGTATGTTTTTACATTGTATCTAACTCAGTTCATATACTAGTGAAGTAATATGACATTTGGCTGCAAAATGGATAGTCAGTCACAGAAAATGTGGAAATGCTTGTCATCATCCTGTTGTGACTAGAAATTCGACAAAATGGACCATGCGTGTGATTAGCTAACTAACTGCTTTTTTCTTTATTAAAATAGTTGTGTTTTTTCACTTGGTTTTAGACGTTTATAAGCCGCATATAGCATTGCACAATAGCACTGCGCAGTACATAAAAAGTTGCTGCGATGATCATTATAATTGAATTCATTTATTATATACGATATTTTGTGCTATTTTGTTTACTGTTGGACTTAATACTGTTGTTCGTCACAAAAAACTAACGACTAGCTGCACCAGTGTGAATGTGCCTAGTGTAGCCGCTAACAACTAGACTGCACTCAATGCTGTCAATGGCTAGAACTAACAACTAACGAATAGAAACTAACGAATAGTCATTTCAGATCTAATGATTACTAACGAATAGTCAGAACCAATAATATCCACCATCTCTAATCTGCAGCGGTTTGGCTGCAATTTTGAATGCAAAGTTGCTTCCTGCAGCTATCACCCAAATGCGCCAAATTACCTTACTGGTATCGTATGCGTATTCTAGTGTTGATTGTAGTGTTTGATGCAGCAGCATCACCATATAGCGTGTATAGGACTGTAGATGCTCTGGGAAATTGCTTTCATTCTGCGACCAGAAGTTGGATGCTGGCTTTCGGATATACGCGGTACGGTTTTTCCACCATAGCTACAGCTGGGCTTCTTGTTTTGATTGGGAATTTCTGTGCATTGTTGCAAGTGAGTGGTGAGTTTGTGACTTGTGACTGATATAGGTATTTTGACAATGGCACTGCGTCCAAACCAGGTGATCGGCAGCGTATATTCAACCAGGCCATTATGGACCAGCTGCTAGCAGTTATCAATGAATGTAAACAGTCAGGTACGGTAGGTTTCTAGTATTACAGGCATTACAGGACAGCTTCTGCCAGATTCAAGGATACTAGCTATTATTGTAACTGTCTCCAAGTAGCGGATGATTTTCTGACACTTTGGCATGGAATCTGTACTGTAACTTATTTGCACATGATTGTTACCTAAGGCTTTGTTATTTATGGAGTCAGTGAGTTGCTGCCTGTGTGATTTACTCATGTTGTCAATATGTCTGTAACTCTGTATGAATGTGGTAGGTATTAGTCTCCATTCAAATATATAGTGAAAGAAAAATTTGTATTCAACAACTTTGACTGTTAAAACAGTATGTGCAAATTGCAGGGGATGCATAAAAGTGGAAGATATGTGTAGACACTTGCTTTATTATCATTTCAAAGACAGTTGGCATCGACTATTGCAATAAATCGCTGTTGTGTCGAAATGAACGCGTTTTATGATTAGTGAGGTCGGTATGTCACAGAGTGTAAAAATGAGAATGAAACGTTTCACTGTATTTTGAGCCAGCCAATATAGAGTAGCACATTGTTGCACTATTTGTTGTGTAGAGCAAACTACTGCAGATAGTATGTCTTTGTCAGTAGTCGGCATATCAGAAGTTAAGCCGGCGTTGCTGAATGCGTCGAATGATGAGCTGTGGACAGACACAGACGATGAGTCCTTTATCCGTGCTACACAGACTGTACTTGACACTGCTGGTGACTGCTTCACTAGTCCGATGGCAGTTACTCGCCCCATGGCCATCACAAGTACACCCAATGTCAAGTCGTCAAGATGCCGGAGAACGTTCTGCCTTGATCCTGTCCCACCGTGTCCCTTGAACATTCAGCCGAGCCGTGCCGGCACAGCACTGGCTGGCTGTTCAGTTGCCCCCGTGAGTTCACCGCTGAGGGACGTTAGTTTGACTGACGAGCTGCTGGCAACTCTTGCTGAGCCTGATGATGTCCTTGACAGTCAGATCCAGCTAACTGATGCAGCAGCTGGTGCTGTGGATAGAGAGAAGCAGAGTTCAGGATCACATACTGCCTCGGAGAGACATGGTGCACGTGCTGGCAACACGATGGCCGGTATGTATTATGCTGTGAAATATTCTTCAGTAAACTCATAGGTTGAAGTGGTAGATTTTATAATGTAATTGACTAGTTACAACTTTTTATTTGTTGATGTTTCAGCAACCTCTGCTGCTTTTCACTTCAAATGATCTCTGTTCATCAGAAAAGAACTCAACAACTTGATGAGCCAAGGAAAGTGGTCCTGCTAACTTCCTCATATTTGTGACAAATGAAATCCTTTTGAAGATGGCAGCAGCGGTTGCAGAAATGTTAACAAATTAGTCAACTTCTTGTATTTATATAGCTTATTGATATAATAGAATAGTTTGTCTGTTGTCAGTATTAAATTGCAAGACTGATATACATATCGTGTGTTTAAGTTAATGTCTTTCAGTTAGCAACTATCGTAGTTATTTCTGAATATTGGTTTGCTTGCCTGCCATGGTAGGATAATTTGCAGTTATTTGTTGTCAAGTTCACAATGTACATAGTTTGTTATGTTATTTTGAAAGCTAAAGAAGTTAAATTCCTATGCTAATGTTTAAATAGAATACACCTTATGAAATTGCTGCAGCAGTCTTCTAAATTTTACTGTTGTAATTTATACATTATCTGTAATCTGTATTAAATGATTAGGCCTACGGTTTTGTATGATGTATGCTTTTAATTTATGTGTGCACCATAAGCTAGCTGGTTATGTGACTGTATTATGTGTTAGATGAATCATGTTTGCCACTGGCAGAACAGGATTCGTTCCTTTCTGACAGTGATCTATTTGCACAGCCAGAGCTGTATTCACTCATTGCTACTGCAGAAGGTAGAGATACCTGGGATACCAATTTTTTATGTGAACAGTTTGCCAATTATGTTAACATATTTTTTCTATTATGTTTTTTGTTTTGTTCGACCAGCAGTAAAATAACATTAATTAATGGCATAGTTTTACTGCATTACTGCATTATTAGAATAGTCATGCAGTCTGTTTGCAAACAGTAGGACATTGGGCTAGCAAAGGGCGAATTATAGATATAGTTAGTAGCTACAGGTATATTGCTTCAAGTTTATTGTTGTCGATCTGCAACTGGTTAATGATTGTGCATTGTTGACCATGTCTCTGTGTCTAAAACTGTCCGTCTTTGTGCCAACAGTTATCTTTCGGTACTTATGGATATATTTTGGTATTTTTTGTTTGTGGGTATGCACCAGGGACCAATATATTAGATTTTCCTGGCCACTGGTCATGAACAACTTTAGGCACCTGAAAGTATTTGATATGTTACAGTGTTTGAGTTTAGGTGTGAGCTTCTTAGTTTTGGTTAATTTCAAGTTATTTTAGTAGCCTAGAGGTTGGCTTTGGATCTGGTGTAAAAAAATGACATCAAATTATGTTTTTTTCTGATTATTGTTATATTTGTCGATGTGCTTGCAGCTTATGCGACACAGAGTGCCACTTCGTCACTTCCCATCAGCTGGCAGCAGCAGAATAGCAAGCCTGTAAACCGTGACCAATCAGTGCCAGTGCCATCTACTGCCATACCAGTCACTACTAAGGCCATTTCTTCCTTACCACTAAAACTGGCTGGCTCAAAACTCAGTTTGAAACAGCCTGTCACATCCAACACAGCATCAGCTGAGCAGTCTAGTGACAGGCGTTCAGGGCGTTGCTGTTCCGCAGAAGAAATTGAACAAAAGAAGCAAAACGCGCTGAGAAAACGTCGAGCATCAAGATTGAAGATGTGATGCAGATTGCAGTGCGTGCTTGCTGGTGGTTCTAGTAATCAGTTGATGCACATCAGTAACTGTATCTGTGAATGTTGTTTAAGTCAAGTATGCCTATCGGCAGGAGTAGATTTTCTGTGATAATTCAGTTCATCTGATTGTAAATGATGTGTCCTGCCTGCAGTTGTGGATTTTGTGTAGGGACTAGAGATTTACTGGATTTTAGTTTGTTAACTTTGGCTTTATTTGCATCCTTTAGTTTCAGGACAATATCTAAGGAACTCCCATCTAACAATGTGTCGTTAAATCCCACAAGAGTACCTGCCAAATGCTATCAAAGTCTGTAGAATAATTTATGCAGGGGACACAAATGTGATAGAAAACATACCATGCTACGGAGTAATGTCTAGGGATAGGAGGAGTCACTAGGGTGTACTAGATACTTTGTATCAAATTCTCCATCCAAACGTTTTGCTGAATTTGCCAACAAATGGTCAGATGCCGGACCCAACAGAGTTGGTGACAGAAATCTCGTGCATCTTTAACATTGTGTGGTATGAGTGAATATGTTAGTGCCTCCCTGATAAGTAATACCCTGTTTACACGATGAAGCAAAAATGTGAAACAGACAGCCTAGAGCACACGTCGTGCACGTTTATTTTGAATACGTTTGCTTCATCTTTGCTTCACGTTTGCTTTATCATGTAAGCGGGGTATAACTGTGCTATGTGTGTATCTAAAGTTGTTCACACTTACCTGCCTGTGCCCTGTGTAGGTGCAAGTGGTCTAGTGGTTGGTGTCGACTCATAACTTTCAGGTTATGGTTCGATTCTCACTGCTAGTCATTTGCAAGCAACCTCGTGCAAGTTGCTAACCTACTGTGTGCTCGGGCCAACTCAGCCTCCTACCCTCCAGGGGACAGGAAATGAATAGTAGCTTACGGGCTGTGGGATGAAGGCCCAGTGTGGCTGATTGGGGCGGTGGTATGTCGGTGGGTTCAGTTGTTCATTAACACGGGCAGTGGATGGCTGCATAGTGTTTAGGTCGTTTTTATGTTTCTGTAAAGGTTGAACTTTCTGTTTCTTTATTGTAAAGGTTAACCTTACCGTTCCATTTTTATGTGTTTGTGTGCATTCTGCATGAAAAGGCCATCCCCAAAATGACCTGTACTGTGTTGGGTGGGATGTTAAACCCTACTCACTCACTCACGCTGCATAGTGCGCAGCAGTATCATTAGCTCGTGCCAATCAGCTGCCACTTCTGAGATTGTCAAAGCGCTTCTGGCCACAAGTTCATCTCATGTAAGAAGCACTATAACAAGTACTGGACTTTGCCTTTATGCATGTATCTAAAGTATTGAGTTTTTGTGTTTTGTTTTTTTTTCGTTTACAAACTGACACTTCACCGTGAGTTGTGTTTGTTGCCCAATAGGCTCTTTCAGTTGTGTAATGTGTAAGATATGGTAACTTCATTATGCTTGTTATTACTGATGTTGGGCATTGTCCTTGCAGCCTGAGACATTGAACCAGAAATCTAGCTCTACACTTGTTGCATGACGTGTGATTTTCTTTTACACCTATCTACATCGTGGGCCATAAAAACGTGGCACTTTATACTTTTGTCCACATCTTTGCCAATTATTGACCGATTTTCAAAATTCCTGCACTGGCACACTCTGTAGACAGTTTGCAATAATGCGATTATTACATTTCCCACTGCATGGTGCATGGTTAATGCACAGTACCTTGTGAAATATAACTGTAAGCAAAAACTAACGATAATAACAAAAATTTAGGTAAATTTAAAAACACTTTAGACCAACATTGCGATGAATAATCCGTATGACACTAGACTGTGTTAAGACCCACACAATTAAAATACTAAAATATTTCAATATCTAACAAAAATGGTACTAATAAAAATGAAAAAACAAACGGTTGAGACATTCACACCACATAACACTAAACAGATATATACAGTACATTAGCACATAAGCATGTGGTATAAACATGCACTGGAAATTATACAACGAGATTTACATGTATAAACTACAAAATAGTAGTTTCTGCAAATCCACAGCAACAGCAATAACAGAACACTGATCACTGTACGTGGATGCTACATAATACAAAAACCGGTCACCGAGAGACCACAAGACCAACAATTCTCTACTCACAGTACCGGTTTCGCATTTGCAAATACTGCAGGGAATTGGGGCCATGATACAGATCATTCACTGCAGTGTCGGTCTGAAGTGTTTTTTTTCAATTTTACCACAATGTTTGTTATCATCAGTATCAATGCACATTTCATTGATATTTCACAAGGTAGTGTAGTGACGCGTTTATAGTGTGGTGGGATATGTAATAAACGTTATTGCAAATTGTCCGCAGATTGTGCCAGTAAAAAATTTTTTGAAAATTGGTCGATAATTGGCGAAGATATGGACAAAAGTAAAGTGCTATGTTTTTTGGCCCACCCTGTACATAGTTTTCTATAACACAACAAAATACTTTGTAATGGTGCATATGCCTAGAAATGAAATCTGGTGAGCGAGTACTAATAGCATTTCTTTTGTATTAAAGAACATTTTTGGCCTCGTATTTTGTGGCATTGTTAACACCACTGTTACTGCTGTTGCATACATTATCCATTGACCATATTCGTTTACATTAAACATTAGCTATTGTGCTAACTTTCTCACGAAGTGGGGACTTCATTAGTTAGCATTTTTAACTTTTTCCAGATCTTCAGTTTTCTTTCAATGCTACGTGCAGCAAGTTACATCTGGTTGTATTTTATGTATTTGACATACGCCATACACAGAAGGAACAGCATTAATGTCTTATTGTTTATTTACTGTAAAACAGTTATCCCTGATAACATACCACACTGTAAGAGAAAGAACAATGTATTAACAATTTTTAAAGTCCTAGCACGTTTATACCACCCATTTCTAGGCCCGAATGGACACACATTTTGTTTTCAGCTAGGCCCAGCCAATTCTGCTTAGTTCACTCCTAGGACTACTGCCCAGGACATCCTTGTGGTATATTGTTGCATGTGTACAAATATTAATTAATGACAGTTCAAAAAGTCAGTATTTAACTAACATGGTGTACAGATATTTAAATACAGACCAGTACTAAAATGCTTGACCTTCCGGAAAAAGCAAACTTGAAAATATAACTTTTTCTTACTTCAAAACACTACACTTATTGCTAGTTGCAACAGTAGGTACACATTAACAAGCTAAAAATACTTATCCTATCTGTCTGTATAGCTAAGAAAACATTTCAAAAATACCAAATACTGGTTATTGCTATTTAACTTCCATTTAAATACTCGATTCTCTTTAGTATTGAAATACTGTTGCAAATACAAATGCAGTATTACATAATATTAAAATACTAAAATATTTCAATAACAAAAGTGGCACTAATAAAAATGAAAAAACGACAAACAGTTGAGACATTCACACCACGTAACACAATAAACAGTAAACGGATATATACAATACATTAGCATAGAAGCATCTGGTATAAACATGCACTGGAAATTATACAATGAGATTTACATGCATATACTACAAAATAATAGTTTCTGCAAATCCACAACAACAGCAATAACAGAACACTGATCATTGTACGTGCACGCTACATAATACAAAACAAAAAACAATGGTGCACCGAGAGACAACAAGACCAACAATTCTCTACTCATAATACTGGTCTCACATTTGCAAATACTGATTCTAAGATACAGGCTTATCCACGATTATGGTGAGACAAAAATGGTGCCGTCTTACACTAAATTTATGATACGTCTCAAATGAATTAACAAAATTATCTGAAGACATCTAAAAGGTGATCGTAAGGTTTTCTTATGAATCATAAATGTTCTGTTCAACTGTCACAAGACACATAGGAATGAAAACTGTGTTAAGATTATCTTAGAATGAGCTATGCGTCAGTGCCCCAGTAGTACAGTGACTACACATTACAAGGTAGTAACCCAATAACAAAACTATGTGATGGTTATATGCTAGCACAACACCTAAAGATAAATGACACACATGTCACATCCAAAACATGTGAACTGTTACCACCTGAAATTTGAAACAATTATGTGACAGGATGGCTTGGTTCGATAAGTTCTCAAAAGGTATTACGAAAAGGTTGTTATAAGAAGTACATACAGATCAGCACACCGAAAGAACATTAGGCCAACTGCATGTGTTGGAAGTACCAAAAGATTCAAGTCAAAAAATGATGCAGGCATAATTGCGCTTCATATTTGGCATCAGGCTTAGATTCAAGGCAGAATTTTTCAAAGCCTATGACTCTAGACAGGAGAGATACACTATTTAAAGATCAAGACCAAGATCCAAGCAAAAATAAAATGTTCTTTAATGGGCAATTTGAAAATTCAACAACAGTTGAGCAACAGATCAGTTGAATTACAAGCAGTTTAGGTAAAATGCACTGCCACAGTATAATTTAGCCAATCGCCTATTTTATCCTGATGTATAAAATATCAACAGACTGACTAACGGAAATGTAAAAACAAACATACACAACATTTACCGTAAAAACGCACAAATCGCTAACACTGCAAAAGCGCAAATGCATAAAAAGTACCTAACTTATAAAACAATGCAGACAAAACTAACCGACAGTGCTTAACCGACAACTATGCAAACAATGGCCAGATTGTGTAAGAAATGTGAATGGCAAGATACATGTGCAAAAGGGTGGACAATATGTAGAAAGCATGTAACAGCAGACACAGGGCTGGACTGAAGCTGACTGGGCGAAATACACTGCGACGCTTTGTATCATGCGACACTATGCTGCCATTCATACACTGCACTGGGAATGTTCCCGTGTGATAAAAATGATCAAGAAGTTTGTCTTTCTCAGCAAACCGCTCATACAACCAGTGCATCAGCATGCTGTCACTGCGCGAAATCATAACGGCAGGATATTTGCGATAATGAATGACTGTCTGACAAGCCACATAGTCGCCAGTGACCATGTTCTTGAGCAGATCAAAAGGACGACTATTCGTGTATCCAATTGTCACGTCAATTACATATTTCAGGCTCTTTTGCTCTGCGTGCAATCCTGTCAACAAAAGTCACCCCACAATCACAATTACCATCATAATCCATCGAATACATCTGCATACTACATTCAATTATTATCACATCTAATGCTACAGTTAGAACTTCAATGCACTGAATATCCAGCTGATGCTACTGCACTACAGTCAACGTACAAAACCAAATGAATGCTAAGAGGTTGCTGAATTTTTGTTACATATGTGCCGGGGTGGCAACATGGAAAATATTTTAGTCGGATGTTTTTCCACCACTTCTATGGTTGCCATTATTCATCTCTTCTGCCCACCTTTTCGTGTCGATGGATGGCAATTTTCTGCAGCCGGATATTGCTTGTCTTCCGAGAGCTCTTCTAGTATTGTTTGTGTTGCACCAATACGAGGCAAAGTCACATGCTCGAGATGTGGATAACCGTGCTTGCATCCATACCTTACCATAGCACAACACATTTGCACTGTACAGACTACAGAGTAATAAGTTGTACCAACAGACAGATAATTCTGAACTGTAATTAATATTAATCACACAATTCAAAAAGTATGTTTACTGTAAAAGGAAAGTAACTTATCAGTCAATATTGTGAACAATGTGGTCTGACAATCTGCCTCATCTTGTTAACACAAAAAATATATTGTGATAATTGTAATAAACCAAACTACAAATTTGGGGTAAAGCCCAATGTGAGTCCGCCCGGCGCCCTAAGTCCGAATGGGGAGAAATTAGAGGGGGGGGGGGTAAAATTTCCCAGCACCAAAGTCACGTGGCCCGAACTCAAATGTATTGGCATACGCCGAACACGCATTGTCAACGTAGGTTAGGTCAACATGAGCGCTTATAACTTTGTTCGTAGTGAACTGAAGTTCACCAAATTTTTTTGGTTCAATGCTGAAAAAATCGTTCTTGTCAACGCCGTTTATATTTTGTCGCTATCTTCATCGGTTCCAGAGACATTTGCGCTCAAACTCGAAAGTTGTTGTAAATCACACCGATTTTTGAACGTTTTTGCCCTCTGAAGTTTTAAGGGGGGCAAGGCCCCCAAATGTACTTGTGTTAACACCCCAACCTAGAGACATGTCAAGTGCCAAAGTTACACCCCCTAACTCCGAAGTTATAAGCGCTCCTTTATTACATTTAAGCCAATTCTTGACCCCTGATTGAAAAAAATTGTAAAGGGGTCCCCGACCCTGGTGGGGGTGTGCTAGTAGGACTCAGTCATTCTCTAGCACGTGTAAAAATTTGGGGGTGGTGCACCCCATAGGGGCCGAAATATGGTCTTCTAAAAAGGCACTTTAGGTGGGTACAATTTCACATCGAGATCTCCAAGGTTACTGGACCAAACTTCACCGGACTTGTTTCGCCTAACGCGGGAAGAATCACAGTAGATCAAATTGCCCAATTACGAATATCTTCATCCGTTCCGGAGACATTTGCCGCCGAACTTCGAAGTCGCCCGAAATCGGGCCAAATTTTGCCTGTTTTTGCCCCGTAAAATTTTTTGGGGGTAAATTCCCAGAAATTTTGGACAGGCATTATAAAATTGGGCCTAGTACTGACCACCGTGCAAAATTTTGTGCCAGTCAGCCCACGCATGTTGGAGATCTCGCGTTGAAAAAATAAAACATCTGCAGTAAAACTTAAGTCCGCTCCCCAAGCTATCGCTGACAGATGGACTAACAAACAGAAAAACTGCTCGAGAAGGATCACTTAAAACAAGACTAATTTTTTTCCAACAAAGTCAACTATTTAACATAAGAACTAGTACTTGAACATGTTACATTTACAAAAATTCCTTCTAACCTGTCTCCTGGTTCCCAAAATCAAAACAAGAATATTAGTGCATACCGTTATCAAAAAAGCATACAAATTTGGCAGAAGCTGGACAAAATAGACATTACGCAAACTAAACAATAGAAAGCGAGTGACTAGGTTTAACGTCCTGCCTGACACATTACAGGTGCTTGATGACAAGGCAAAGTTATGCTCATAATTCAGGTCTTAAAAGACAATAAATCACGTCAGACTGAAACAGAATCACACACGACATGACCTAAACTACATACGCCTGGCTCGACTCTTTACGATTGCACAGAAACCCGCCTTCCGGAAACAGCACAATCCACATCAGATCGCGCTTCTTGTACACATTTCGTATGTGATCGGCTAGCCTGGCTAGTTCTGCATTCCGCGTCTCTCGACCCTGTTTTATAAACAAATCGATCAAACAATTACATGGAATTCACAAGAGAAAAAATATACTGTGTTCAGAAAAAAACACCCATTCACGTTTTGTTTTGTATCTCCGTTAGAAATGTTCAGATTTCCACAAAATTTTGAGGAAATGTTTTCCGGGAAACAGGTGTTACACCAGTAAAAAGTTAGACTTTTTTTGCTACCTATGACGTCAAGCTGACGTCATATTTCCGTGTTTGTAAACTATGGGTTTTACCGCAGAAGACAAACCTGTGATAAAATGTTTGCAAGTCAGCAAGAGTTATGGAGCAGCAAGTTTGTGCAGAATGTTTCCAGACAATACACAGACAGTTGAATATTGATGGAATAAAATGTTTAAATAAAAAAAATTGACATGACTGGCAGTATCCAGCCATTCGACTGATAGCGGGCAAGTGGTCATTCATGCAGTGATTCAGTGCATGTATGCCCGCCAACGTCAGCAAAGTTGAGGATCTTGCACTCAGCCAAAAAAAATTAACTACAAAAACATTTCACAATGAAAAATTGCATGACGGATTAGCATATTTTTGGGTTCAGTCAGCGCAATGACCAATCGGGATGTTTTAACATTTGACCAATGTTTGTCTTCTACGGTAAAACCCATAATTTACAAATACAGAAATATGACGTCAGTATGATGCCACCAGTAGCAAAGGATGTCTAACTTTTACACGCCTGGAATGCTTGTTAACTCCTAAACATTCGCTGACAATTTTGTGGAAATCCGAAGATTTTCCACAGAGATATAAAAGAAAAACATGAGTGGGTGTTTTTTTCTGAACAGAGTGTATAGTTGTTTGTCATACAAGGTACACAGCACACAATTATGAACAGTAATACAACATAAAGGCATGATCAGAGAAGAGTGATCCATCATCAACGCTGACTGTCATGTAACTCACCAAAAGCAGGGTGATAACATCGTGACTAAACAAGTTCTATTACAATACTGCAAAGAGCAAGGCAGGGTGCAACAAATCGCAATACAAAACTACACAATTACAAGACACAGTAGCACTAAAGACCCAGACAAGGAACAAAATGAGATAAGATCAGTCATTAAGAGTAAAACCTCTACCTGAAGTATAAAGAAATCTCCGTGAACATGACACGGCAGTCCGAAGTGTGTATATCTGAACATGTCATCAAGAATCCAGCAAACGCTACGACTCGGATGCCTCTTATTTGAGTCTGTGAGCGCCTGCATGATGACTGGGACGTCGCCAGTTGACTGGTGATTGACAAGTAACAGACACTCACTGTCAGCACAGTCCGACACATCATCACCGCTCTCGACAACTGCCAACAACATACACACATTTATACATCAGATGGACCTACAACAGCTATGGACACAAGCGTTTTGTGGCAGTAAAACCAAAACTGCAACAGCCTTCCAGTTAACCTGAAACAAAATAAGACCAAAATACAAGTAATGATGCATCTACAATGTCACAGACAGCAATTTTCCACAATCTCTTCATAAAAATAAATATTTTGTCAATAGATGGCCTACTATTATGAAACTTCATGCAAACACAGCAAACAAATGGCTGCTAATCACACAAAAAATTAATGAGCACCAGTATCTATTCACAAAATAATCTTTACATGCATGATGCTGCAGATAACTAAAAAGAAAGAGACATCAGAATATACTCAAAACTGGTCTTATGAAGATAATCTACTGGACTCACTACCTGAATCCTTCACACCCTCTGACATCCTGGAAACTGCAACAACAGTTGCTTAGCACAAGAAAAGTGCCAGATAAATTTATTATACCTTTAGCTCAACACTCAGAACTTTGCTGCAAATGTTTAAGTAATTTTCAAAAAAAATCTAATTAAGAAATTTAAATAAAAATACTGAAGCTATCTATAAAATAAGCAAAAAGATAACTGAATAACTGGATATGATGACAACAGTTTGCTAGTAGATTTGCAGTAATTTGCAACTTACGTTTACACCCAGCATTCCATGTCCAGAAAGCAACAAAGTGCAGCAGCCAACTATACAGAATGCCTTCAATCATATAGAACCACTCAGGCTTAAAGTACAGTAGTGGCCGAAGCAGACTTGTCCAGACAAGATATGATGGAATACTGTAGATCATGTTGAATATTATGAGAACAATTCGCAAAACTCTCAGCCATGAGCCTGACGCCATAACAGCTATTCACCAACAGCACATTAAATGTTTTCCTGTAACAATACAACACAACTACCAGTTATTAATCAATGACTTTGAAATTTCTACATTACTTGCACAAAAATGATATCGTGTAAGCTTCACCTGTTTAGAATTAATATGCTCTGTTTGCCTTTACTCATACAGGCATAAATATTAGCAGCATTCAAAATGCAAAAATTGAACACAAGTCTACAACTGCATGGCTTAACAAACTCAACTTTAAACCTGGGTCTAATCTGTCTTCCCATCAATTCATTTCAGCATCTGAAATTTTTAAAATGTGCCACAAATTTTTGGCTAAGTCTGAACTTCAAACCTGGCTCCAAAGCATCTAACAGGCAAACATATGGCCTTTTAAAAAAGAGAATGACTGAGAAGAGGTATAGAAATTCTGAAGGGTGCAAAAACTTTCTTTTATATGAAGTTACTGCCTAAAAATGACATGGAAAACCATAGCAAGGCAAGAACCAATCTGATAAATGCGAGTGATGCCACTAGTCTAGCTACACCAGCAAACCTTCCATTTCGACTCAAACAAAAAATATCATGAGCAATGTATACTGTTCTGAGAATTACACACTAAATGCTATTTTGGAGGCCTACATGGCAAAGGCAAATCACCAGATAGATGGTAGACTACGACTTTTGTTAAGTAAAAAAAAATTTCCACAACACTTTTATGGCATACTAGCAAGGTTGATTAATGTTCTGCTGCAAGCTAATATGGCTATTTTTTGTAATTTATGTCTATAATTGTGAGTGCAGCATAGAGCCATAAAGATGATCGATGGGTTAGCCGACAAGGTTTGCTTCAGCAGATTGAAGGTGTTAAATCTGACCACATTGAAAACAAGGCACATTCGTGGAAATTTAATTAACGCAGTGACTATACACACGGCCGGCCATATGTATCATCATCATCATGGACAACCGTGGGCTCAATGCCCGTTGGTGTCTGACGCCATTGTTACTATCGCTGCCCACCGCTGCCTATCTAGGGCAGCGTGGCTTAACTCCTGCAGGGTTGTCCCACACCACTGCTCAA
>Ga0056128_1003857_pt1 | contig 18621 bp, 14 predicted proteins | sample WorMetLIZISLAND2_FD_71113 | JGI IMG/M metagenome (GOLD analysis project Ga0056128, IMG submission 71113) | Marine gutless worms symbiont microbial communities from Max Planck institute for Marine Microbiology, Germany - Olavius geniculatus... ... | reverse complement strand
AGTGACCTTGGAGATCTAGATGTGGAATTAAACCCACCGAAAGCGCATTTTTCGGAAAACCATATTTCGGCCCCTAGGGGGTGCTGCGCCCCCAAATTTTTACACGTGCTAGAGAATGACCAAGTCTTACTAGCGCACCCCCCACCGGGGACGGAAGCCCCCCTTACAACTTTTTTCAAATGGGGGTCAAAAATTGGCTTAAAATGCAATAAATTAGCGCTTATAACTTCGGAATTAGGGGGTGTAGCTCGACGAAACTTTGGCACTTGACGCGGCTCTAGGTTGGGGTGTTAACGCAGGTACGAAATTTGGGGGCACCGCCCACCTTAAAATTTGGGAGGGCAAAAAACGTCCAAAATTTAGTATGTTTTATGACAACTTTTGAGTTTGACCGCGAATATCTCTAAACTGGATAGAGATATCGACATAACCTAAACGGCGTTATTAAATACGGTTAATTCCACATTGAACAAAAAAAATTTTGTGAAATTCCGTCCACTACGAACCAAGTTATAAGCGCTAATGTTGACCTACCCTAAGTCGACGAAGTGCGTTCGGCGTATGCCAATGCATTTGAGTTCGGGCCACGTGACTTTGATGCCGGGGAAATTCTCCCCCCTCTCTTTACCCCCCTCCAATTTCCCCCAATCGCTTAGGGCGCCGGGCGGACTCACGTTGGGCTTTGCCCCAAATTTCTAGTTTTATTTTTTTATGCTATGGAATTTTTGTCTCCCACAGTCGTAGACACATAATGGTTGAGCATAATCATCAACTTTTTGACTAAGCACCCACATAGTGAAATTATGATGTTCATCAGTGTTTCTGAAGAATATGAAATGGATCATTGTGTAGCATCTCTGCATGATCGGCAAAGTCTACACACCTGTCCTTCTCATATAATTCTTAAGTTACACACAGTGTGTGCATCATTTGCTTTGCAGGTATGGTGCCAGCACAGGTGCTCCCACTGAGCAGAATATCTATGCTGACGTTGAAGCAGCATGGCGCTGTCTGACAGAGCGATACGGGGTTTCGACAGAGCAAATAGTTCTCTATGGACAGAGCATTGGTACTGTGCCGACGGTCGACCTGGCATCTCGAGTCAAAGTTGCTGGTGTTGTACTCCACTCCCCGTTGACATCCGGTGTCCGTGTTGCATTCCCAGACACAAAGCAGACATGGTTTTTCGATGCATTTCCAAGGTCGGTGCTTTTTTTAGTATTGCGGTATTTTGTAGATCATAGCTTTTTGGGAATTCTGTTGTTCTCTTTGGCTGAAACAAGTTAGCTTGTTATTTCTTTAGATAGAAAATTGCTCTCGTTTTATGGCTCTTATTGAAGAATGGTCGTGGTGAATGGATCCTGTGTTCAGGTAATCGTCAAGCATGATCCACTGTAAATAGTAATTTTATACTGGGAACAACCGGAATATGTTTTAAAAATTGTGATGCATTTGCACTGGCTGTGTTACTTAGTATTGCCATTGAACCTGCTAGTAATTTGCCTGTTTGTTAGTAATTCACTGCATCTGGTTGAAATTGTCGTCATATAATTTACTTAGTTTAGTAATTTGGTACCGGTCAAAGGATGGTGACACTCTCTGGCTGGGAAGGTAACCGTGGGCCTGGTGGAAAGTAGTGGCAACCTACTACCGGGTTTATGAATACGTCAACAGCGGACTGAGTGCCTAGTGACCGGGATCAGCTCTGGCCCCTACGCTCGTTATTGAGTATGGGACACCTTTACCTTTACATTACAAAGCTGACAGGTAGCGACTTTGTTGTATATGGCCAAAACAGAACAATGTAACTTAACACTAAGCTAAAATAAAATAATCTGTTGTATTGTTATCCAGCATTGACAAGGTGGAGAGGATAACATCTCCGGTGCTGGTGATTCATGGCAAAGACGATGAAGTGATTGATTTCTCCCACGGCCGTGCCATCTATGAGCGATGTTCGCATGCTGTAGAGCCGCTGTGGGTCGAGGGCGCTGGGCACAACGATGTCGAGCATTTTGATGAATACACCGATCGACTCGTACGGTTTATCAGTTATGACCTGCGTCTGAGCTAGTAGCAGCGATACTGATGCATCCACGCTGCATTATTGACACAGATAATCACTGAGACCAACGTCACCAATGGTTTTTCAGAGTCATCGGTGTAAAGCGTATTTTACAATTCTCGTTTTTGTCATCTGCTGTTAGTTATGTTGTCAGTACGTGTACCGTTTCTCTGTGATTTATGTATGCTCTGCATGACTTTGAATTCATCGCTGTTTTGACGTGACGGTGGTTTTTGTGCAAACTGGCTGTAGTAATAGATAGGGACGGATGGATATGATTTACTAGCAGATTCTGCATTTGAATGTCTGTTCAAAAAGCCGAATGTATGCGACATTTTATGTATGTGACAGTTTTATGTCAGTTTTTGCATCAAAATGAACTGCAGTTTATCAAAGCATATCCTCTCTTAATGATCAGGGATGCAGCATTAGCAAGAAATCTGCTCTGCTTATACTGTTACAAGGCTATTGCAGGTTAGCCAAACCAGTCCAGAGACTTTCACCCCTGGGGATTCAGGGGTAGAAAATCTTACCCCCAGGGCCCTGGGGGCTCCCTGGGACAGAACAACACGAGGCATGCAGTGATTGGGAAGAAAAAATATGTCAGAATGATTCGCTCCTCTCCTCCATGTAGGCCTAATGCAGGCTACACATTTTATGCACCGGTAGTTTAAAGTCAAAAATTGAACCTAGTGTAAACGATTTGCCGTCATTGTGGAGTGCTGAAATGTTAAAAATGAAGCTAAATTAGTAGAAACTAAAATGTGAGAGATAATATTTTAGCGGGCAGAAACGCATGACACTCAAGCGAGATGGGTGATGGTTGGCATGTCTGCAACATTTGCAGTCAATTTAAGCAAACGTTATAGGTATAATCTGATGTAAAATGCTTTTGTTGTCGTTAACAGGTTAAAACCTAAACCCTGTAATAAGTAGGCCTAAGCCAAAAGTGTGCTGATCTTCAGCTCAGTCGCTATCCAGTTTGAGTGCTGAAAGAAGGTGACGACTAGGAATTAGGGGACTGTGACAAGACAGTCAGTGTAGCAGCAAGACATCCGTTGGCGATGCAGCTTGCAGTGTCATATCAGTCACACGCCTCCGCCGATGCAGCATGTGCATGAATGTGAGCGTGTGTCCAGACTGTCAGCTGCAGCAGCTCACAGTTAACAGTATAAGTGACTGTGACAGATGCTACCTGCATAATGAGCCGCTTGCTGCTGCGAACAAATGGGGGCCCGGGATCCCTCCTCCGCCCCCGGGGTAAAATTTCGTGGGCTGGCTGTCCAGGTCTCTGGGGGTCGGGGCTCTGGGATGGCTTCCCTTGGCTATTGCATTTATTTTTCAACTGGATTGGGATGGAAAAAAAGCGGTTCTCAGGCCTATTATACATGTGCTACAACTGCATCAGTCACCTGGACTCAACAGTTCATTTGCTGATAGAAAACAAAAGGTCTGATGCAGCTTGAGACATGCAGTCGAGAGTCCATCCCTTGTAATAGTTCTTGCAGTTGTTGTGCACTTCTACGATATTAATGTCACTTGTTTTTGCACAATTGTGTTTAGTCGTATTTGTTATTATGAGACGACACCAAACATCCCAGTGGTTGTGCGATTCTTATTACAGCTTTGTGATGTTGGACAGTGCCATGAATATGTTAAAACGTAAGAATTACAGCAAAGTATATATACTAACGATCACGTGATTATGTGTATGTGTTATATACAATAACTAACCCAGGGTGACCATTATATCCAGGTACTGCAAGACTTTCTGTGCCTCTTTTGCCCACTGCAGCACCATACAAGTGCACTATATAAACCATTTCGGTGCCACTAAAAACTGGCATTGTCTGAAAAGTGACATTATCTTGTTAACAACTGACATTTTTTATTCCCTCACAGGCTTGCAAGTGTCAAATTTCCAGTTTTTTGGGGACAAGTGGTCACCCTGATAACCTTGCATAAATTTGACATGTGCTGGTAGCTTAGACTGTTATGAAGATGGCTAACATGATATTTTGTCGTGTGTTTTAATATCAGCTACAGACTGCCAAGTCTAGAACAGCATCACGATCAACAATGCAATACCAGGACCATAGCTTTCAAAACCATTTGGTACATACAGGGTGGGCCAGAAAAAACGTGGCAGTTTACTTTTGTCTATGTCTTTGCCAATTATTGACCAATTTTCAAAATTCTTTCACTGGCTCACGCTGCGGACAGTTTGCAATAACATGATTATTACATATCCCACCACACCTTAAATGCGTCTCTATCAATATGAATGAAATATGGATATATAACAATAATAACAAACAAACATTTTGGTAAAATTGAAAAAAATGCTTCAGATCGACATTGTGGTAGATGGTCTGTATGACACTAAACTGCGAGTCTAACGCAGTCTGGTGTTATACGGATGGATCATTTATCGCAATATTTGTCTAAAGTGTTTTTTTTGTTTACATACAATTTTGTTATTATTGTTAGTTTTTGCTTACATTTATATTTCACAAGAAGTGCAGAGATGCATTTGCCGGGTGGTGGGATATATAATAATAACATTATTGCAAATTGTCTGCAGTGTGCCAGTGAAAAAATTTTGAAAATCGGTCAATAATTGGCAAAAATATAGACAAAAGTAAAGTGCCGCGTTTTTTATGGCCACGGTGTAGTTGTCTTAGTAAACTGATGGTTTGAGGCTTTGTTGTCAGTGCTGATGCATTCTGTTACATTTAATCAGTGTTAGCCTATGGTTACAGTACTGCATGCAGATGCTCATGGTTGAGTTAACTGTGGTTAGGCCAACAGCTGATGACATTATTTTATTTCCTTTTGCTTCTGAAGTAATTTTATTTTTCAAAATAAAGATGTATTATATGGCAACAGCTCGGCTGATGGAGGTTATATTTTTTCATTTTGTAGCTTGTAGACTTTACATTTGATACTTTATTGTGGATACATTACATACGAGAGCTTTGCACGGGCTGGGCAGCCCATTGGCCCAGGCTTGAAAATATTTTTCTAGAATTCGAGCCGGGCCGGTTTGCGTAGGCCCATACAAATTACAATCTGTCAGATTTGCATATCATGCAGCCATGGACATCTGGATCTGAGCCATTAGGTCGGCATGGGAGGCAGAATGACGCTCTCTGGTCCACAGTGGGCTCTGTCTGTCAGTGGCATCCTACTCCCATGCCTCTCCCTCTTCTGATAGCAGCGTGCCGGGTGATCACTTCGGAGTGGCAGTAGCAATTAAGCAGGTGAGACTGATCTAGTTAGTTACCCAGCAATATCAGATTACGCTGGAATGACGCCTGTTGCTCTTGTCAGTGGTGACAATGGTGTAGGTCTATGATGCTCAGTTCCCAGAACTGGCGAGACTTTCTCGTCAGGTATTTGCAGTAGCCTACCTGCGTCTAGCGCTGCCAGTGAGCGAAGTTTTATTGTTGTTTCAGACTGTTGTTGTTTAGTAATCGATTGTCGGCATTTGTGCAAAACGTTGTCCTTTTTCATTTTTGCCTATGTGCCGGTCCGGGCTTCAATTACACTGGGTCGTTACGGGCCGTGCCGAAATATCACAAGTAGTTAACGGGCTGGGCCGAAACAAAGTTGGGCAGGGCCAGGCCGGGTCATGAGATTTCGGCCCGTGCACAGCTCTATTACATATGCAGTGAAATCAGCAACCTTATCTCTTGAGGATAAAGGATAGCAGTCATTTTTGCAAGAGCTAATCTTGCCACAAGTCTGCTGTTCAACAGCGGTTGCTGCCACAACGTTCTTATATTTTACCATGTTTATGCTTTTTGATTGTTTTCTTGTGTGTGCTTACTGATATTGTGTATTATTTAAAATCAAATTTTCTGCCACTATGTTGATATTTTTTTGTTTTTCTTTCCACCTTGACCATGCGATTTCATGTCATGAGCTACTGATTTAAATGTATGTGTGCACGTACATACAGGTTTTCTGTAGCAAAATTCGCCGACTTAATTCCAGTCATTGAATGACAATTTCCCTGATATTATCGAAACAATAACCCTATCGCACAAATGTCATAAATGGTATCAAGTAACGAAACGGTATTAATAAAGCAATATGCAAATGACAGAGGCCCTGGTCGGGAGGTCAGGAGGGCAAAGCCCCACTGAAGCTGAAACACGTCTAGCTTTTGGACGTTCAATGGTGCCTGCTTTTGAATATCTGGAGATGCAAAAATGACCATTATCTGCAGTCTGCATGATCCAAGATCATTTTCCGTGACTTTTCAAAAATAATATTTTCCCCTGATAAATAAACTAGAAATATGGGGTAGAGCCCAACGTGAGACCGCCCGGCACCGTAAGTCCGATTGGGGGACAGTTAAGGGGTTGAAATTTCATTTGCAGCAAACTCATGGGGCCCGAACGCAACTGCATTGTCATATACATGTATAGCAAGTGCAATGTTAAACCTGGGTGGTTCGAAGTGAAACAACAGAACTTTGTTGTTTTTGAACCCAAGTTTACCAATTTTTCTGCTTTCGACGTGCAATTGATCGTAGCTGTAAACGCCGTTTTCCGTTTATTGACGTCTCTATCCATTCTAGAGACATATGCGATCAGTCTTAAAGTTGTCCGAAAACGTGCGAATTGTCGATGTTGGGTAGGTCGAAATGAGCAAACAAAACTTTGTGGTTAATAGACCAAAGTTTACCAGATTTTTTCATTCAACGCTGAAGAAACGGTAGTTGATAACGCCGTTGACCGCTTGTCGATATCTTAATACGTTTCAGAGATACTTGCATTCAAAGTCGAAAACTGTCCTAAATCGTGCCAAATTTTAAACGTTTTTTGCCTTCCCAAATTTTAAGGGGGCGGTGCTCCCCAAATTTTGTACACCGGTTAACACCCCCATCCAGCGGCACAACACGTGGTAAAATTTCATTAGGCTAATCTCCTTAGGGCCAAAGTTCTAGTGGCTCATAGCCTAAATTTCAAGCCAATTTTGGAGTATCAGCTAACAAGACTTGGCCATTCTGTGACGCGTGTAAAAATTTTGGGGCGCAGCACCCTCTAGGGGCCGAGATACGGTCTTCCGAAAACGCGCACACCGTTGATGTTGGGTGGGTCGAAATGAGCCAACAAAACTCTGGTTAATAGACCAAAGTTCACCAAAAAATTTTTCGTTCAATGCAGAAGAAACGGTAGTTGATAATGCCGTTGACCGCTTGTCAATATCGTAATCTGTTCTGGAGATATTTGCGGTCAAAGTCGAAAGTTGTCCTAAAAAGCACCAAATTTTAAACGTTTTTTTGCTTTCCCAAATTTTAAGGGGGCAGCGCCCCCCCCAAATTTTTACACGGCTTAACACTCCCATCTAGCGGCACATCACGTGGTAAAGTTTCATTAGGCTACTCCCTTAGCGCCAAAATTCTAGTGCCTCATACGCTAAATTTTAAGCCAATTTTTGACCCCCATTGAAAAAGAAATTGTTGGGGGAGTCCCCATTCTCTTCGGGGTGTAAGCTAGCAAGACCTGAACATTCTCTAGCACGTGTAAAAATTTTGGCATACAGCACACCCAAGGGGCCGAAACATGTTCTTCCAAAAAAGTCGATTTTCAGGGTACAATGGCACCTCTAAATATCCGAGGTTAGTGGACCGAAGTTCAGCGAACTTTTTGCGTTGAACGCGGGAGGGAACGCTGTCTTGCACCAGGTTTTCAGATTTTGGATATCTCTATCCGTTCCAGAGATATTCGCGCTCAAAGTGGGAAGGTATCTGAAATCGGGCCAAATTCAGTGTGTTTTTCGCCCCCAAAATTTTTTGGGGGAGACCCCCAAATTTTTGAACCGGCATTTATAAATTGAACATGCTTCCAAACATGTGGCAAAATTTCGCGCAGATCGGCCCACAGACCTCAGAGATCTCACGATGAAAAAAATAAAGAAACAGCAGTAAAACATAAGGCCTTCCGGGAACTACCATTCCGGGCGGCCTAATAATTGGGTCAGGCTGAATTGATCTCCACTTAAGAGATCAGGATGGTTTCTTCAGTTAGGAGAACTCAGGGAATTTTAAGAAGTAAGGGAAAGAAATGTAAAATGGAGAGGGTCAGGGAAAAGTCAGAGAATTTTAAAAATACAAAATTTAGCACCATTCCGCCTGGAAAGGCCGTCCAGGAAATGACCTATACTGTGTCGGGTGGGATGTTAAACCCTACTCACTCACTCACACAAAAAATACGCCATTTTGACATTAGACAGCCAGAGGGCAAAACATACATGTGACATCAGCATTGTACAGGCAGCAGCCTAAAACACTTTGAACGTGCATAACATTTACTGAATATATAAGAAAAAGGTGTGGCATTTTTTCCTCAGCATATTGTTTAATATTTGGATCCGGACAACATCCATCGTAAACTTGTTGTTTTCAGTGTTTTGTACCCTTTATGTCCACAGATATCTGTGCGTCAGCTGCATACATTACTGTGCAGTATAGCATCTGCAGATGTGAATATTAACAGGTCATTATTTTGCGTCGTGATCAGTCATTTCACTTTGTAGTTTATACTCATCATAGCTAACATCCGACTGCCAAGCTGCCAGCCTCTAAATAAACACTGATTTTATACAAAAAATGTACAAAACATCAGTTTATACACTTGTTAACGGAAACATTGAAGAACTCGCACGTCAAAAACAGCAAAAATCACAAAAGGTGATATTGTCTGCACCACGCTGACTGCGTGTCAATGTGCTGCTGAATAATATCACCTTTTTGTGCAGAACCGCGTCGTTTGACGTATTAAGCATAAAAGTCCCTTAAGGGGTCTGACCTGTGGGTGCGTTGAGAAAAAGGTATATATGAAGAAAAATTTTTGAGTATATTTCACCCATTTGCCGAGAAGCCCCCTTTGGAGGAATTTACATAAACTTTTGCGTGACAGGTCCCCTCCCCAACGTAATCAACCATGCCAAATTTTATCTCAATCGGGTCAGGGGTTTTGATTCTGTGGGGGCAAATTTTTGGATTCCCCATAAGAAAGAGAAGTCGCCATTAACACAGGGCTTGAACTACCATTCAGCCTGTGATAACACGCTACACAAGGCCTGTAACTTAGGCCATGAATTTTGTGACTTAGTGACGTGTTCAACAAAACCCATTGTATTCTTGTTTAACCAAAACTATTTATCTAGAGTTAATATACTAGTCTTAGAAACTCAGTACAGTTAACATACTGCATATGGCAGTGAAAACGAGCAATATACTGTCTATATACACAACATTGTACACATATTCTCGGAAAAGGTTTCAGTCCGGAGCCATACATTCTAGTTTCACATCTGTTATGTTTGTATGTTGTTGCAGTAACATTTTGTGAACCAAACTTGACTAAACACTTAACCACTATGATGACAATGTCTTCAAAATGCAAAAAAATGAAGCCCACAAAACAGTTATAAACAACAGGTAAGTCTACCACAAGCAGAGTAACTTATCAGTTTTACGCAGCAGGAACATTATACAACACCGGACAAAATTCATTTTTACACAGAACTCTCACAACAGTATGGTGATCCAGGTTACACCGAAAAGGATGGCACAGATGTGATAAAATATTGAAAACTATCTTCTTGCAACCACTCGTGTTTCCTTGAGTGTTTCTTTGGCCACCTGATATTCAGCAGTCTCCTGAAGCTCTACTTCAGCATCCTTGACAAACAAAATACGCAAACTAAACACTTATATACAAGTAACTGAGGAAATTTTGTATAGCGCACAATGTTGATGAAAAATCTGCCAAATCCGCTAGACGTTATATATAATGTTGCTTTCTGTTGTTGTTATAAGCATGCACACTTGTTTAAAGTAGCAACTGCCCCCCCCGCCACAATGCCCCAAAGTAGGGTTAGAATGATACTAGCATTGGGGTATTGCCAATATTTGCTAGTATTGGGCTGTATTGGATACTGGGCAATACTTTTCTGGGCTGTGGTATCCAATACCAATACCACCCAATGAGTTCTAAGTAGTGCAATGCACAAAGTTCTTCGTAAGTAAAAATTGGCAGAATACTATTTTAAAATTTATTTTTTTGCATTTTAGCAAGTAAGTGTATGCCAGTTCTGCACATTGTTTATCTTGAAGCTCCAGTGAATTCATCAACTAACTAGGATTTTTATTTTCCAGGACTTTCCACGAGGCGTGGGAACCCTGTGTAAGCTATATAATTATTTGATCAGTGAACAGTCACACCCCCTTGTAGTCAACCACTGTGCTCTCTGGTGGTTGCCACTACTGGTTCACTAGCATGTGATGCAGACTGTAGGCACCTGTGCTGCATGATGTAATTTGACACCACATTTTCGCTGCCTCTGCCACTGCCCTCTAGTGAGGATCAAACGTGGCTGTCTCTTATCCCTGGTATAGCACGGCCATAAGCTGAGAGGCAATGGACAGAGAGTGAAAGGCCATTGCACCCTCAAATGGTGGGCTGAGTGCAGGTGCTGGCAAAGCAGACCAAACAGATCTTAATGCTTAGTTAACACCGTTGGGCTAGCACGGTTAGTACAACACACAATTTTTCACTTCTCATGTCTAGCTCTAGTAGGAAACGTGGCAGGAAGCCGATATCGATATGGGCATTGGGTATTGGTATTGGCAGCACCCAATAATATTGGGTATTTATGTAAAAAAAACTTTTATATCTACAACCACGATGTCACCCTGACACTGTATATAAACTGAACAGCTTCTTACATAAATATTTGCAGTTTTATTGCGGTTAGAAGGAATCTGGAGCTGAATAAAATCGGACAGTAGAATAACCACTACAATTACTACCACAACTACTGCTAGTCCTATTTCTAGTTCAACTATAAGTAACCCTTACTTTACCATTACCATACTCTACCCCTACCATAACCTATGTCACCCCTATTGCTACCATAATCCTACACCTTCACTATTACTATCTTGCCCCTATCCTTACTACTACTACTACTACAACTATGTATACTGTGATGGAAGTCACATTTTTAACATACCACAATAATAATGTAAAATGACCCAACACTAGCGCCAACGTTGTCTGCTGGCGTTGTCATGGCTAATATCAACTTCTGCTAAATTTAACGACTCAAAATCCATCTGTTTTGTCTCCAAACTCTACTTTTCGCCAGTATTTCATTTATTTTATTGTGCGTAAAGTAAATTTAAAATTGTTTTTATCTTGCAATGCGAGCTACTTCGCTTAGCTCTATGGATTTTCTATCAATTAACGTTCAAAGCGGACGGTGTCCTATCTCGCTTTATGCAGCTCTCGAATTAGAAGATTATGTCATTAACTTTTAAAATGTCATACTAATCTAACGTCTGATTAATTAATAATAGCAATGTTAGAAAATGTAGAAATGTTTTTGTTGCTAGATAATATAGATTTTTCATATATTTAACGTATGATTTTTGCGGGGTGCATATGTGTGCTTTCGAATAATTGCGCACTACCCATACCAAAATAAACCGATCTCGAAAACACCCCATCTGACGCAAAGAACTTTGATATATCTCTTACGTAAACCGAGTTCTAACCCATTATGTCCCAAATTTCATTGCCATGGCAACGAGGGTCGCTCGGGGCAAAATTTGGTTGGCAGCATTCGATGGCCCATCCCCGAGAACCCCCTTACAGATGCAAAAATCTTGCAGATATCTCTTACACAGACCGAGTTATACTCAATTTTGTCCCAAAATTCGTTGCCATGGCAATGGGGGTTGGCAAGGGAGAAATTTAAATGACACCATCAGATAGTGCGGGCCCAAAAATAGGTAGGTAGGTGCAAACAGCGTGCAATTATCTTTTAAGGGGGCTGAGTTATGACCCATTTTGTCCCAAATTTCATTGCCATGGCAATGGGAGTTGATCAGGGGTAAATATAAATGACCGTTAAATTGGCCGACCCCAAAAACCATACCCTAGAACCAAAAATTACGACTCTATCTTATACATAGCCGGAGTTATGATGGTTTAAACCATTGTCTAATTTTGCCCACAGGCGCCATTGTAATTTTTCATATTTTTGTGAAAAGAATAGGTTAAAATGTTGAATTTAAATTTTGTAACCCCCAAAAGGCACTTCCTTGCATGAAACTGTGTCATATGAGTCATCGTGCGTTAAAATCAGTTCAGTCGTTTTTCCTGTAGAGGACGGCAAGAAAAAAGGGAAGGGAAGGGAAAGAAAGGCACAAAAAGTCACGCAGATGTTATATTTCACCTATTTGTGGGGAAGCCCCCCGTAAATGGATTTTCACTAAATTTTGCACATCGGGAGATATGCCAGAGATAATCATCTGTGCAAATTTTGATGTGGAAAAATTAAGGGGTTTGGGAAATACAGGGGGTCAAATTTTGGGTTCTCCGATTGAAATGGCCGGTCACCCTTACAACAGTGCTGCGCTACTGCGCAGCCTGTGATTGGGTGACTTTTGATATCATTCTAACCCTACCAATGAGTGAAACTATGTTATACTATCCACTCAGACAGCACAACTGAAGTGTTTCTAAATAGCTGGCACACTTCATATTCATGCAACACAGGCTGTGCTCTGACAATGTTGCTGCAATAAGACAAACGACACATACCACCAACTTGGACAGCTCGTCCCATGCTGTAACCAGTCTTCGCCCACAATCTGGAATCATCCTTCGATTCTCTTCCAGAACTTCTTGCTGTTGACATTGAAACCAGATTACTAGTGTCAGTGATAAATCAGAAATTCCAAACAATTCACTAAGAGAAGTCATATATTCTTATTTATGTAGAATCAACACTATAAGACAATTACAGAGAGTGTACAACATGCCAGCAAACAATTACTGTGGTGTTGGTTATATTTGCTGCAAAGAAGAGTACACAAAATGATGTAAAACCTACACAAATGCAACGCTTTTGGTCATCTGCCAAATGCCATGTTTACAACAATTTCTTCTGCCATCTACTTCTATCTTCTGCTTATCGTTTGCCTGCAGTGCTTGCTTGCGATATCATTAGCATCTGTAGGTACAACTGCTCTGTCGCAAGTTTTACGCAAGATCATCTCTTCGATTAGGTAGACTCGTAAAAAGAAGAACAAGTTAGCAATTATTTAATATTACTCAATATCTTATTTATTACTTACTTGCTTCCTGATAACATATTCATCTTCGCCAGCAGCCTTCAGGTCATCTATTTTCTGCTGCTGCTTGTCAGCTTCCTGTTCATATGACACTTTCTCCTTGGCCAGTCTGGAGCAGCACCACACAAAAAAGGTACAATTCATAAAGCAATAAGATACATAATTGTGCACAACATTACACATTGACTGGTACTGGGAACTTCGGAATGCGAAGTGCAGTGCGTTTTGGCGTGAGACGATTGAAACCGACTGATCGTCACCGCGGCGGGTCTGGCGATCCGTCGACACACTGCTTGGTCGTGGGCGACTCCCAGCGAGCTCTGCGATTACTGTCAATGAATTCAATATTTTTTTTGTCGACAAGGTTGCTGCGATCAGATCAGGTTCTGCTGGCGCACCTGATCCTACATTCACTGCGGCCAGATAAGGTGTAGCCCTGTCATCGTTTTCCATAATACCAGTTAGTGGCGTAGTCGCCGGAATCATGAAGCTTCCTAACATATGTTCTGCAGCTGACCCATTGTCGGCTCCACTGCTTAAGCAAGTTGCCACTGCCATTTCGCCGTTCCTTACCAAACTGTTCAACTGGTTACTGGATGCTGGGTGCTTTCCGTCAGCATTCAAAGAAGCATTCGTCTCACCAGTCATCAACAAGTCAGGTCTCGACGCCGAGCAGGTCAATTCATACCGTCCAATCTCGAACTTGTCGGTCATATCAAAGCTCTTGGAGCAACTCGTCACCAAGCAACTCACCGACTACCTGCGGTCTGCCGACCTTCTGCCATCGCTCCAGTCTGGGTTTAGGCCTGGCCACTCCACGGAAACTGCTGCCCTCTGGGTGCTTTCTGACATTCTTGGGGCCGTTGACAGTGGTGACGTTGCAGCACTGGTCCTTTTGGACCTTTCAGCAGCTGCATTTGATAACTGCCGACCATGCCATACTCTGTCATCGTCTGCATGTGTCCTATGGACTTGGTGGCCCTGTGCTGGAGTGGTTCCGGTCTTATTTGTACAGGCAATTTCAGTACGTTCGACGTGGCATACACAGGCCCCCCGAACGTGGCTGGCATGTGGTGTCCCACAGGGGTCGGTGTTGGGCCCGATCCTGTTTATTCTCTATACTGCTGACTTAGTTGGTCTGGTAGAACAGCAAGACTTCCGGCCGCATTTGTACGCTGGCGACACCCAGGTATACGGCTCGTGCAGACCATCTGCTGTCGCCAACTTCCAGGTGCGCGGTAGCCGCGTGGATGCTGGCCAATCGTCTGCAGTTGAACACTGGCAAGACCGACCTGCTCTGGTGTGCAACAGCCCATTGTTGTCACTAGCTGCCCACATCAGCTCTTAGAATCGGGTCCGTCGAAGTCAGTCAGAAATCTTGGAATTTACTTTTGATGCCGACCTCAGCATGTGATGCCACATTCAGAAAACCGTTGCCAGCTGCTTTGCCATTCTTTGTCAGCTGCGCAGCATTCGAGGTTCGGTGCCGACGTCCGTTTACCAAACACTCGTCGTCGCCCTCATCATGTCCTAGCTGGACTACGGCAATGCTGTGCTGGTAGGCTTACCAGGCTACCTGTACAGCCGCCTCCAGTAGGTACTCAACGCTGCCACACGATCCATTGCCGGTTTGTGGCGCTTGAACCACATCATCGACACACTCGCCAGTTTCCATTGGTTGAGAGCACCCAAGCATCTGCAGTTCAAGCTGGCGACGATCGTCTACCGCTCAGTGAACGACACAGCTCCATCATACTTGGCTGCTGATCTGCAACGTTTGTCCAACATGCCGTCAAGACGACGTCTGCAGTCCTCTCTGACACACCAGCTGGATGTCCCCCAGTTGCAGTGCATAACTGTTGGTGACCGAGCCTTCGCTGTCACTGGTGCTCAGCTATGGGACAGTTTACCACCGGACATTGTTGCGTCCAACACACTGTCACAGTTCCGCCGTCAACTGAAAACATTTCTGTTCAAATGTTAATCTTACCCTTCCGTGCTTTTGTCATGACTAACGCTTTTATCTGTGGTCCTAGCAGTTCTTTTTACTTAGGCAACGTTAAAAAATCTGTAGTGTAACGTAATGTAATGTAACGAAAGTTCCATAATTCGACTGCAGCACACATATCATCACAGCTGGACAACAAGTAAGCATTAACAGTTATGCAGCATTAAGAATGCACGTTACACAGACAAACAAACAAGGCAATTGACATGAGTTAGTAACACCGCAGATACACAGACATATCATATCAATATCCTAAAGTGTCCTTCCCTTGATAATACAACGAAAAATCAGAAAACCGGACCTCTTAACGATCCCAGTCTTAATTTTGATATCTTTAACTCTTTTTGGATCTACAGGCTCAGCCATGAGAACGTTTAACGATAAAAATACGCAAAGTTGTATTTATTTACTAGTAACCGAATGAACTATTCTACGCTGTTTACATAGAATATTACGTTGTCGAGCACCTGGATTTTTGCAGACTAGCAATCCGCAAACTAACAGTTACTAAGCTTTGTGCTACGCCTAAGGAGCCAGTCTAAGTGGCCTCTAACTATTTAGTTGCACAATTTAAAACAAAATAATAAAATTTCGGCTTATAATGGAAAACATCTTTTAATTATTTAGGACAAATTTAGTAGTTCGTGGACTACGTCATCAGTCTTGCGGACAACTGCTTCTTGTTAGAATTCCTTTGAGTACCGTTAATAATTTTAATGTTTATGTTGTCAAAAAGTAAATATATTGGCATAAATAATACAATATGCGATTTTAAGCAATGTTACAATTACCTGATTTGTCGGGTTTTTCAGAAGAGGAGCGTATTCAGTTGATGGCCGTGATGAAGAAAGTTCAGGTCAATTTGTGATGGCTTTTTTTCATCTCCAAATTTTCCACTTTTCTGATTGACAGTCAGGTCCAACTCGGACATCATCACCCTGACAGTACTTAGACAATAAATGCCATTATTACGCTGCTAAGTTTTTTATCAGCTGTTATGTAGTGCATTAAATTGCTGAATAGCTACTGGTTTGTTGCATTTTGTTTTAGGAATTTGAAGTTAATGAAGAGAAACAGCTGATGAGGTTTGTATTTTCATTTTCTTCTTTGGCTGTGGGTAAAATGCGTCTGGTACGTCTAATGCGTCTAAGTGCGTCCGCGTTTAGCAAGGTATGTAACTCTTACCAAATCAAACATATAACATTAGTGTATACCATATCTTTATTTCTAACCCTACTGATATCATTTTTTCTTACTCAAAACTGAACAATACCTGCCTTAAACGTAACAGATGTGGCTCCGGGTGCATCTATTATTTTTATGCAAAACAACGTAACTGACCCTAACCATTACCAGCTCAAACCTTAGCCCTGACGCTGATCTTGAACGTAACTCTATCCCTGATTCTGTCTTTAACAATTATCCCGACTTTAATTGCACTAGATGCACCAGACGCATATTACCCACACCCCTCTTCTTCTTTGGAATTCGTGCCAGCTGCCAACTTCATTATGTTGAAGGCTCTGGCATGTGATGGTAGACTGGTGCAGATGTAGGATAAAACAAGTGCTTCGTATTGTATTGTATCTATCATATCATATTATATCGGGATAGTGGACACAGGTTATTGCCTCAACGTCCACATGATTATGACATTTTAACATAACAAATGTACAGAGTCGCCACACTGCCTTGAAAGTCCTTGATATTTTTTCTCCATTTTTTCAGGACCTGGAAAGACCTTGAAAGGACTATAGAGCCTTGAAAGTTTTGGAATTTGATGTAACAGCTTTTGAAAGTCTTTGAAATTCAAATTATCACAGACTGAAAATTAGCCAGTAGCACTTTGAAGTGTTGGAAATTTTTAAAGTTAACATGACTAACGTTGTTAAACAAAGTTCGGATTTGCAAACTTCGAATTTCAAGTTCGAATTCGTATTCGTTTTTCAGCTCTTCGATATTCGAATCCAAGCATCACTAATTAAACGCAGATGGTTGTGCCTTGAAAGTGGAGCGCTGTTACTTCAGCGGTGCACTGTGTGACGATTTCTTTGTTTTCTGCCGGCCGTCAATTCAAGCGACGCCCCGCCCACCATGTGTTTGCTTACCCCTCCCTGCATACCGCCGCGGCGTTCAATTACTCTCCGATTTGCACTGCGCCCCTGGCGCATGTTGTATACTGATGCAAGCTATCAAAGTGACAGATCTTGGTGGCCCAGACACACAGCAGACGTCAGTCGGCAGCAATAGTGTGTGACATGGCTTGACATCCTGGCTGATTGCACTGTTGATAGACTGCATCCCGTGTGGCGTGCGTGCTGTGACCTTCATCTCGAGTTACTACGTTAGGTGCATCTAGCATTTGCGTTTACTATTCTTTGGACTTTGGAGGCTTAAATGTGGCTGTAAACAAACAATTAAGTCGCATTTCTGTTTCAATTTCTTATTTTAAGAAGTTATCAGGACACTTGGTGGACATTATATTGGTCTTTTGTGCATTTGTGCGTTAGCATCATGTAGTTATTTGGACTTTGTCGTTCGATATGTGTTTGTGTCTAACTAAATGGGTATATTGCAATACAATGGGCGAATTCACTTTTTGACTTAGACTTTCGCTGGGCCTTTTCGCTGAGCGGAAGCTAAAGCTGAATGCTTAAGTCTGTACTTAGACCACAGTTCAACTAAATTTTGGTCTAAGTCTACTGACTTAGACCACAAGTAATTTGAGCAAAGCACATGAGACGCGCGACAGCCTTAGCAGTTCCTATTCGCAGGTTGTCTTGATTTAACTCTATCCATTTTGACGCAATTCACCCTTGAAATCTACGCCGCAGCCACAAATTGCAAAAAAACACTAAAACCCCTATTTTAAAAATTCAAGGTCATCGATGTTTACACCAATAAAAAGTTTGTCACTATATTGCTTGTTATGATAAACAGCATGTCTCTGCCGATCTGCAACTGTTTTCAAGCTACACGAGCCAATAGCGGTAAAATAACTACTTGTAGATTTTTAAAAATGTACGTTCTATGCTAAAAAAATGTCATGCGCAGCATCCAAATATTGCGAAAAATTCACTAAAAACCCCTTTTGGGAAGATTCAAGGTCATCGATGTTGATAATTTTAAAAAGCCTGTCACCAGTGCTTGTTATGATAAGCAGCATGTCTGTGCCTATCTGCAACCGTGTTCATGCTACACGTGATAATTGCGGTAAAATAACCACTTTTTAGCGGGGTAGCTGTCTTTGACGCCTGCCTGCGCCTGCCTCCTTGAACCTAGGGGGTTGGGACTTGAACTGCTAAAATCTAAGTTGAATGCTGAAAATTTCATATGCAGGTTGTCTTGGTCTATCTCCAGCCATTTAGTCGCAATTCAGTGTTGAAA
>Ga0056128_1003856_pt1 | contig 18623 bp, 12 predicted proteins | sample WorMetLIZISLAND2_FD_71113 | JGI IMG/M metagenome (GOLD analysis project Ga0056128, IMG submission 71113) | Marine gutless worms symbiont microbial communities from Max Planck institute for Marine Microbiology, Germany - Olavius geniculatus... ... | reverse complement strand
TTTAATCTAAGGGGGCGTTATCGATCGCTCGGTCGGTCATTCCGCATTCCGCATATTACCCACCGTTCCGCAGCCTACTTCCGCAGAATTCATTCCGCAAATTACTTTCCGCATTCCGCAAATTACCAACACCCGAAAATAATGTCATTGGCATATCGAATTTCACGCCCCACGATTTCATTTCTCAACCCACCTGCGAGTCGAAACGAGTAATTAGCGACTGGACCCATCCGCCTGGCTTCTGGGTCGCCATTATGCCGACAGTCGGCAATCGCCGACTGCAAATATTATCTACCAACTACTAAGTACGAAACCAGACGACACAGGTCCACAACCACACGACCGAGAGCGCCATGTTTACATTATCATGAATGATGACAGCATAACCCAAGCCCATAGCGCACCTAGCTGCGACGTCGCCCACGGGCGCATGCGTCGCGCATAATTAGCAGTCAATTTGCATAATGACGTAATAGCTCCACCCACAGTCCACACCTCACCTTGCTGTCTGGCACAGTGGTTGTGTTTTTTTGACTTTCCGGAAAGGTATGGTGATACCGGTGGAAATGGGGCGCGTTTAGTTGCTCAGAGCTGTGGACAGCGCGGTCTGTAGCAAGAAATTTAACGGCCAAAAACGACAGCGATGTCGCTAGCAAAGAAAGCGTTGTCGTTTTTTGGCCGTTAAATTTCTTGCTGCCGACAGCGCTACCGACAACGCTGTCGAAACTCCGAGAGCGTTGAGTAACTTGACACGCTCATGGTTTCGTTTCGTATCGTATCGATAAATCGTGTAACTAGTGCATCACTACGGAAACCGGAAGTTGACATTTTCAGTGGAGATGTTTTTGTAATAAGTGATTATTTTGTGCGATTTGTCACATTAAAACAAATGACGCGTCTTTATTTTGTACTGTTTGTATTATGGACACTTGTGTCTGTCGGATCTTGTAAAGAAGATGGTGGCGATGAATTAGCTGACAAAGATATCGTGAAGGGAGTGGTGGAGGTGTGTCAGCCACGTCATCAGTAACATGCGCTTTCTATGTAAAATGTAACATAAAATCTTTTCCTCGTCTGGCAGTGGCATATAGAGAAAACTCATACGCTGTTATTGCAAAATGTAATTTATAAAACACCTTGATTTGTAGCTTCGAAGATAACAACGCGTAAAATAAATTGACGGTGTGTAACAGCTGGCGATGGGCGTTACCCTATTATCCCACAACTTCTTATTCCGACTCATTAGCTCTCGTGGGCAACGCTTTTTAGCAATCTGGTGGATTATTTTAGTTCTTGAGCCAAGGTTATTTTCCATCTAGGCGAAATATCATTTTATGTTCGCACAAACTTGTATAGGACTCGGCTTGTATGTTAGGCAATCTTTCGTTATACTTGCCATAAGTGACAAATGGACAGTGGTTGCTAGATATTTTACTGGTTATTTTTAGTTTGCACTACTGGTTTTATGTGTCTTCTTCCTGGCGCACTGCTACTTTTCAATTCGGTATTAATTTTTGTATTTGGCAGAATTTTGTATATGTTGGACCTTGTTGGTTTTTATCAAATAATTATATTTCCAGTGTTGTGGTTGACTTAGGTCTACTTGTCAGCAGCTACACTTTTGTATGATGTTGTTTTATTACCTACTGCATATTGTGTAAGACTGTACTTTGACTTGTTCAATGTTCTTTGCACACAGAGTTGTAGTGGATGACGACTGAACCGGCTCCCGGAAGTGCGGTCTTTCATCTTTGATGATCTGCCACTCTTGTATCTTTTTGTCTGCAGCTTATCTGTTAACTGCTGTTAATTTTGTATTGGTGTAATTATGTTTTCATTTAGCAGCTCTGGCAACAACTCCATCAGTCAATCATGACATGCAGTTACTCAGAAGCATTCTGTATTAGTTACCATGCAGCCACCTTGCTGACTCTTGCACCATGCATGGTGTCATAGTTGATTGTGTGTTTATGTGTGCAGTATGTGGCTGATCATTGCTCTCTTAGTGGCTCCGTCATCTCATAATTGGTGGTCTGAAACTTGGGTTTTAACTCCCAGTTGTTTTGCAAGGTCGTTACTCAATACTTATGTAGATCGATTTTGAACATTATTTCACTGATGCAATTCAGAGTATACACGTATGTGCATTACATGTTGAATGACTATTAAATATTTTAAGCTTCACAACACCTTAAATTATTACATTATCTTGTAAAACTATAATCCCAAAAATCCAACGTGCATTAAAGTTGAAAGGTGAACTTATTTAGCATCATTTTTTCTTAGCAGTACATTAGCCACAATGTGCGGTTTGATCGCAAACCAGGAGCACCACCAAATCTGTATCTTCTCAACAAGAGTGGAGAGAGAGTGGAGGTTTGTTGCTGTCTTACTACTGTTGATGATATCTGGTCTGTTATATAAATACTTAAAATTGCTATAACTTGTAATATTTTAGCTGCATTCTTGATGCCTAACATGTTAGGCATTGTTTATAGATAAGTATATTATAAATGCTATAATTAGATACTTTGTGCTGGAGCACAAGAAACAAATTTACTAGTATATTGCTTCTATACAGCAAAACAAAACTTTTTTGAATTTTTTGTCTGCCGTGCTGTCAGCAGAAATTAAAACTAGTAGTTAAAAGTATTAAAACAATTAAAAGTATTATTATCATTGGCATATTTATAATATATTTATCTATGGTACACCTAACTTGTTAGGTCATCCAAAACGCAACTATTATGTAGTACAGGTAAAGACTGAAGAAACAGATCAGTCCTGTCCTTTCTCAACTGTTAAAGGTAGACGTCTGGTACTTGCTATAATGCTGCTTGCATGAGTTGGATTCATTCCAGAAGCACTTCGTTTACAATTTTGAAAGTGGCAGCTGATAGCATTGAGGCAATCTCACATGGTGATTTTATTGGTATGAAAGAAGACCCTCAAACATTGTTCAGTTTTGCAGTTCTTGCTGGAAAATGGCCAAAAAAACACACCTTTTGATATGCCTGTAAAAAATTTTTCATAGTCTGGCCAAAGGGGGGGGCATCGCACCGTAGCCCCCCCTTAAATACGCCACTGTGTATATGTGCATTGTGTGCAGACAATTGACCTATCAGCATTGACACGTGAACAGTGCAACCAGTTGCTGCTACGTAAAGGCTTCTACAAGCGATCGCATGCCGACGAACCTGTCCCAGAGGACTACCTACATGGTCCTTACCGACCACGAGAAGAGTTGTAGTCCAACACAGCCTGTTCACGACTGTCCTATCTCATACCTTGTCAGCTGTTTACTTACACATTGCGATTAATTTCCGTGTGGATATCATGTTGTTATCTGCATTTTTATAGGGATGCACCGGATTTGATTTTCCAAATACAGCTGGAGCTGGGTTTATATCCACAAATACAGTTGGGTCAGGTTTGACGGAAAGTTGCTACGCTTGCGTATCATTGGCTGTTAGCGAGTTGTTTTTATTTTAATTTAATTTTTTTGTAAGTTCTTTGTTAAAATGACTTTTTCCTAAGTTTTGATGAGTTTGGCTTGCAGTTTTTCCTAAGTTTTTATGAGTTGACATGCAAACTTTTGTACATTAGGATTGTTGAATTTGGGACCAAAGTCCGGTTCATCCTCATCAGTGTGATTAGGCGGAATATTCGGAAGTGTATCGAGGTAACTGGAGCAGAGCGATTTGTGACTATGCTTATCTCTGTTGTGGCATTTATGAAGCTGAGAGCTGAAGTCATTCATTGAATGGAGGCCTGATGCTGATTGCTTATTGCCTCACTCCGGAGCTGTGTCTGTGTGGTCCCTACTCTCTGCTCTAGTTGCTCTCTGTCTTACATCATATCTTGCCAAATAATTTATCAATTCATCATGTATTGTTGCATTCTTTGTCATTTTTAGTGGTTCGTGTGTTATGTTTTCGCTGCCAGTTTGGTTTGTTTATAGTTTACTGGTGTCAGTTACTGCATATTATTATGTGTTAAATAGCGATACCAGTTATGTGTGAACATAAGATTGCAGCATGTATTGCACATCTTGCAGAAATCTACATGTCATTTTCTGGGGTTAGAATGATACCAAAAAAGTCACCCAATACCCAATATTATTGGGTCCTGTCGATACCAATACCCAATGCCAATGCTGATATCAGCTTCCTGCCACGTTTCCTGCTAGAGCTAGATTTGAGAAGTGAAGTGTGTTGTGCTAACCGTGCTAGCCAGGTGGTGTTAACTAAGCATTAGGATCTGTTTTGTCTGCTTTGCCAACACCTGCACTGCCACTCAGCCCACCATTTAAGGGTGCAATGTTCTTTCACTTTCTGTCCATTGCCTCTCAGCCTGTGGCCGTGCTGTACCAAGAATAAGAGACAGCCATGTTTGATCCTTACTACAGGGCAGTGTCAGTGGCAGTAGCAATGTGGTGTCAAATTACATCATGCAGCACAGGTGCCTACGATCTGTCTAGCATGCTAGTGAGCCAGTAGTGACAACCACCAAATAGCACAGTGGTTGGCTACAATGGGGTGGACGATGTGTGTGACTGTTCACTGATCAGCTAGTTATATAGCTTACACAGGGTTCCCACGCTTCCTGGAAAGTCCTGGAAAATAAAAATCCTGGTTAGTTGATGAATTCACTGGAGCTTCAAGATAAACAACGTGCAGAACTGGCATACACTTACTTACTAAAATACAAAAAAGAATAAATTTTAAAATAGTTTTCTGCCAGTTTTTACTTACGAAAAACTTTGTGCATTGCACTACTCAGAACTCATTGGGCAGTATTGGTATTGAATACCACAGCCCAGAAAAGTATTGCCTGGTTCCCAATACAACTCAATACTAGCAAATATTGGGCAATACCCAACACCCCAATATCATTCTAACCCTACCTATTTCCCACATCTGATAAAGCTGTCAGGAACTCGCATTTGTGGAAATTACATTTGCTTATCATTGCATATTTCTCCATATGCAATCACATTTTTAACATTGTTACTTTTGTGCATTTTTTGCAGTTCTGTGGTTCAGTAATAGAAATTTTAAGTGATGCAGAAGAAACGTTTAGTTTGATGTTATATTGTGCTGGGCCAAATAGTAAGCATAGGTGTATTTAGCAGTGTATCGCAAAATGATATTATTTGGAATATTGACATGGTGGTTAGTGGTTAGTGGTTACAGTATGTAACTACTGGTACATTTTCTGTCAGAATCATTTCTTTATTGGCTGAATATGGACTTATGCCACATAGGGTTACACATTCTTAGCCACCTGACACAGGTAAATATGGCACACACTAAACCCGACCAAACAGGTCGTTATTCGATTTACCTACCAAGGCAGGATGGATGGCTGAGTTGACCTTTTCAGCGTCAAATCCAATGTGCTAATCATTACACCACCACCAAGCCAGCATGCTGGTGAACTGTATTTTACTGTAAGAGTGGCCAAACGCCATTTTTGCCAATCAGTTAATCATGATCATAGTACACTGGGCGACTTCACTTTTTGACTTAGACTTCTGCTGAGCCTTTTCACTGAGCCAAAGCTAAAGCTGAATGCTAAAGTCTGTACTTAGACCAAAGTTCAACTAAACGATTGAAAATGGCGGAAAACCGGTAAACCTAACAGGAAATAAATCAACCAGTTATGCTTGGACTTGCTTATTTAATTGCGCCGCGCACGCAAATGACGTAATTACGTAACGTCTTACGTCATTATGTAGCCATTATGGTGTTTATTTTTGGTACCGGACTGTTTTAATTTACTAAACTATCCCTGTTAGTCGCCATGTTTTCGCTCAGCGAAATCACTTCACTTTTTGACTTAAGTAGGTACTTCGACCGAAGTTTTAGGCTCAGCAAAATCTCAGCGAAAGTCTTAAGTCAAAAAGTGAAGTTGTCCACTGTATTGTCACTATTACTTGTCAGTACGGCTGCAGTAGTTATCAGTTCAATGGTATTTGAGATGTTGTGCACTGTCTTGAGTGTGTTGAATAGTGTGTACGTGCGCTGTCTGAATTTGCTTCATGTATATAGTGTATGCTCGATCTGTAGCTAACTGGCCAGTTTTCCATCGTCACCACCGGTTAGCTTCAGAGAAATGGCTTGTCTTCAAACCTGGAATATGTGCAAAGATGACGTCCGCCTGGAAAGGCTGTCCCCGAAATGATCTATATGGTGTCAGGCGGGATGTTAAACCTTACTCACTCGCTCACTCACTCACTGTTGGAGAAAAGTCCGGGAATTGACCAAAAGTTGTAGAATTGTCAGGGAAAACTCTCAGGTAGAATTATGCATTGTTAACATTACATTTGGGGCCTCATTGATGTTCAGTGGCATATTAGCAGCATGAGGTTTCAAACTGGGCATCTTAATTGGATACATTGCATCACGCCATTTTACTGCTGTATTTTTCTGTACTGCAGCATAGGGAACGTGGAAATACCACAGAAATGTCAGTTAATTCCACGGTGCTGCTGAGGTAATCACACTGCTTGAAGTCCCAGAATATGGACTGTTCCCATGGCATTTCTTACGTGGTCCCACCAAAATTTTTAAGTACAAGGGATCTTATTCGCATAAGATTTATCCTAAGATATTATCTTACAATCATGCAATTGTATGCATGTTGTATGTATGGTTTGTGATTTATGAGACCAATAAGTTTCTCTTCACTACTTTGTTGATGTGTTCTTTTACAGAATTTGATATCCTTAGTTTAAAAATTACCATAGGAAGATAACATTGCTCAAGTTATGTTACGACAGTCATGGTGATAGGAATAGTCCTCGGAACCATTTGCTAAGGCATAACGGCTGGCCTTAAGCCAAGCTATGGCGGTCAGGACCGCTAAACCAAGGCACAGCCTTAACGGCTGGCTTAGCAGTCCGGACAGCTAAGACGTCTATCACTGGTAGTAATTTTTGAGACCAAAAGCAACAGCCTTTATTTTACGTAGTTTGTAATCGTAACGACATATGATAAATGACCGTTCTTCCAAGAGTCAGGTTAGTAAGTCCTATATAGTACACTGCACAATGCGGATACGCCCACTCGCGCTGGTGGTTAACTTGCAGCATTGTAAGCACAACACATTGCTCGATTTTATTTTTTTTTATGTTAAACCGCTAGCTTATCGGTAACGGCGGCGGCGTGGAACCTTAGCGGTCCAGGACCGCTAACTTAACGGTTGGTTGCGGTTTAAGGCTTTAACGGCGGCGGTTCTGGGATCAGATAGGAATAGTCAGGTCATCAGTTTTTTTGTCCAATAATCGGCGTTATATCATGCACCAACCATCCAGTTTGCTAGTGGCTTATTTATATGGACTGGAAAAATTCTTGGTTTTGAGAAAAAACTTTTTTCAGTTTTTAGGGTTTAGTGTATAAAAAGCCTGTTTACAAATTTTAAGACCTATAGGAAGAAAATTTTTTGTCACATCGCATGCTAATCAATGAGAACAACTTTATAACAAATTACAGAACGAGTACTTTATCAACAGAGAAACATGCAGGACGATGCATGTGCTTCGATACAGTCTAGGCCTATATATCAACAATAAAACAGCAGTATTAGTAGCCCATAGACTTATTCGCAACTTTGCATGACACACGACAGATTTTTTGTCGGGCGATTTTGTCGGCAGAGAAAATCGGCCGATTTTGTCGTTCGTCTGACACAGCGGTTCAGGCGCCAATAACAAAATGCCACAGGAGTCGAGCGGGGTATAGGGAATGCCTTTCCTTGCTGCTCACGGGGGTCTAGGGGAGCTCAGTTGTAATAAACGTTTATACAGTAAGCGTTTTTACGCACAGCTACTGCTTTCAGCGCGTCTTAGCCATCGCAATTCTGTCCGTCCGTCCGTCACACGGATGGATCAGTCAAAAACGGTGCAAGCTAGGATCACCAAATCTTCACCGTCGGTTGCCTGGAAGACTAGTTTCAGGAACCGTAAAGCTTTTACATAAATTCGAAGGGGGTCACCTTGAACAAGGGGGCGCTAAATGAGAGGGGGTGGGTAAAATTTGCAATTTTTGGCGAATAAGTCGCTGTATCTCAGTAACGATGAGAGATAGAGCCTAGGTTACTATTAATCGCTAATAGGAAGTCGTACACTGGCTCTCGATTGGCGCCAAATTCAATGCCCTTAAATGACCTTGAACGCCAAAATAGGGGGTTTCATTATTTTGACGATTTCGGGCTGCAAGACACATTTCAAGAGCGAATTGCGCCGAAACCAATTGAGATAGACATGAATAAGCTGCATACGAAATTTTCAGCATTAAACGTAGATTTTGACGGTCCAAGTCTCGATTTTCTCGATTCAAGGAAACTTGCGCACGAGGGCATCAAAGAGCGGTACCCCCGTAAAAGTCGTTATTTTACCGTTGTTGTCCAGTAACTGCTATAGGCTTTCGCGCGTCTCGTGAGCATTAGGTCAAATTTCTTGTTTTTATTATCTGTCCCATTGCTATAGCGTAGCAAAGGACAGATTATAAAATCACTTGCGTCCGTCTGTCAGTCTGTCTGTAAACTAAACACTCCTACGGCCGCAATTTTGATTCGATTTTGATAAAATTTTGCACAGTGATTCGGGGCCTGAAAAGTAAGACCGAGTTCGTCTGGGATAAAAATCTGATAACTCGTTCCCCCATTTTACCCCAATTCTTAAAAAAATTGCATTACGGCCTATGGAGACTTCAAAGTGGTATAACTCGGTTCCCGTAAAAGACAATTGCGCGCTGTGTTTACCTACCGGCTTATTTTCGGGGTTGGACAATCTAACGGTGTTATTTAAATTTACCCCCTGTCGACCCCTGTTGCCATAGCATCCATTCAAATGTTGCAAAATTTTTTGCATTACAGCCAATGGAGATTTCAAAGCGGTATAACTCGGTCCCCGTAAAAGATTATTGCGCGCTGTTTGCGCCTACCCCCTTTTTTCGGGCCCGGGCTATCCGATGGTGTCATTTGAATTTTTCCCCTGCCGACTACTGTTGCCATGGCAACGAATTTTGGGACAAAATTGACTATAACTCGGCTCCCGCAAAAGATAATTGCACGTTGTTTTCACCTAACCCTATTATCGGGCCCGGGCTAAGCAATGGTGTCGTTTAAATTTCTTCCCTGAAGACTTCTGTTGTCATGGCAACCAACCGTTTTTGTTCAAAGACAAATCTGCAGACTCACAAGAGCGTCAACGCTGAAACGCAGCTGCTAGGTTATATAGCGTGGCAATGGGACAGATACATCGTTCCACAGAACGTATTTCTAGTTTTTCATAAAAAGCCTTTTAATGCTCGCAACGTTTTTGCAGTGTAAACTGGTGTCTTGTTAAGAACTAATAACACGGGAAATCTGCGCTGCCCTGTGGGCGCTGTTTCTCGGGAAGGACGAAGGACTTGACGATTTTTTTTGCTGTACAATGGGACAGTTAATTAGGTCCTACTATACACAGCTAACAAGAAAATTGTCGGCGCCGCGTGTCAACATTGTATGCGGCCGTCCGTCCAGTTGCGAAGCGTATCAAGCGCCGACAGTATTGGCTTGACAACAACGGTTAGGTCCAGGTTGCGCCGGAGCACGTACAGCAAGTGAAGACTGACACGCGATCCGTCGCTCGCCCGGTCGCAATTTCTGTGAGATAGATAAATGCGTCATTTCTTGAACCTTTTGACGTCCGACGACGTCCGATATCTTTGTCCGATAACCTTTTGAATTAAAATGCGGGCCATTTCTAAGCTTTTGTTTTCGAATTAAGAGCCCGTGAGGTACAGGTAAACAGATGGACGAATAAAGTAGAAAAAAGATGCAACTGGCGCGGCTGCATAAAGGTGCGTTCTCACTGCGCGCGTCAACATGCGTTACGCCGCGTAACGCGCGTCACGCGCCTTAACGCGCGCTAAGCGCGGAGACCATTTCAACTGACTGTTCAATTCAGCCCTAGCCTACCTCACCCTAAAAGAGCGGATGCATAACTAATGGTCCCCGCGTTTAGCGCGCGTTAACGCACACAGTGAGAACGTACCTTAATACTGTCATAATACGCAGCTTCAACCCAACGCGCGACGTCTTTGGTGCGACGATCAACATCAGATAGGGCTCTACATCATACAGCGGTATAGACTGGTGGTGGACCGGCCACTCGTTGACTCACCCGGCGTCCGTCCACAACTTCGTCTCGACACTGATTGACCTACCGCCATTCCGCGTTCAGTCAGCGTCCAGCACACACGGCGGTCCGTCTTCGTCGCACGGACTGACATCACCCAACTCGTGTGACTGCATGGTCGACTGTTGCGTCGCACAGGTCAATCTCCAGCGCGACCCACTGCAGCCGTCCAACGCTTCAGACTCGTCGCTCGTCGACTTGACGGACGAGTCGTTCGCCTCTGCAACGATTGTCATCGTCATCGTCGTGGTCGGACGCCTATGGACTTTCGCTGCGGGTCTTGACGGTGTCTATAGTACCAAGTCCGGCACAGCGACGACGCGTCTGTGCGCCGGTCGGCCTCCGAAGGTGCGTTCTCACTGCGCGCGTTAACGCACGTGGACGATCTCAAATGTATCCGCTCTTCTAGGGTGAGGTAGCGCTTGAATTGGGGCTTGATTGAACAGTCAATTGAGATCGTCCACGCGCGTGACGCGCGTTAACGCGCGCAGTGAGAACGCACCTTGACTAGTCGCCGCGTGGCTTGGGCAGTGCCCGGATGACATCCGGTACATAGGCGCTGTGCATGGTGAGTGTAGACAGCTGGTAGGGCTGGTCGAAGTCTTGGGTCTCGGCCAGCTGCTACGTAATGCGTCTACAATGATGACATGAGTCGGCAGCGGCAGTTGTATGCTGGCTGTGGACTGTAGTGACGCAGTGGTTGACGCCGGGTCCACGACGTCTCCAGTCTGCGGTACTGACGAGGTGGCGTACGTGGCGGCGCTCGTCTCTTGCACATCTGTCTCGACTGGTTCACGCGTCTCACCAGGCTTTGAGATACAGCGACTTATAAGTTGAAACTTTGCGTTAAAAATTGCGGCCAAACCGCTGCACATAAAGACATAGTTACTATTGAGTATTGGCAGCCTACACGAACTCGTCATCGCGCTGTCCAACGGTACTATCGCCGACCACCTACGACTTACCGTTCAGCCACAATACCGCACGATTGCATACCACAGTGCGTTATAACCCTTAAGGTCATCTACGGTCAATGATTTTCGTGTCATGTGAAAGGGTGTGGGTTAATGTCGTTAATGAAATCACTGTTGTGGCCCAGGTAGAAACAGTGTATTAAAATTTAAATGATTAACCGATTAATTAACAGACTTGAAGTTGTTTGTTCATATAGCTTACTATTTCACCGGCATTTAAGCTGGCTAAGTGCTTAAAATGATTACAGTGAACGAGAACGATAATTATCGCTAATTTGCCACTGCGCTGAAAAGAGTTAACAGTGCAGTAATCTAGGGTCTTTGTATCCGGCTCGCGCACACGTATTGTAATAGGGTCACCCTATAAGCATCTACAGCGCAAACATAAGCCTATACTGCATGACATGTAGAACCGTGTAGGCCTAAAGGCCTATCCTATAGCCGCAATGTCGAGCCTACATTGAATTTCGTAGTCGTGCAGTATACGTGGTAGTCCTATAGGGCTAATACAGTAAACAGAGATGCAACGTTTAGCAGAAATTTTCGTTTAGTAGGCCTAAGTTACTTAAATTTAGTTATCGCTTCGCCTCGATCCAGCAAATATCATTTGAACTGAGGTAGGCCTAATTACCTGGAGAAATAATATCTGAATATCTAACTGGTCGGTGCTGTCAAAGTGTCAGTCATAGGTTTGGCGCGGCCTGCAAGCTTACAAGGCTACCACAACGTATGAACAAAAAACAGATAGGCATATCGAAGAAATTTGAAAGAAAATTTGGTGGGAATTTTGTGGTTTTTAAATCATGCAGAATTAGTTGCGGTTATGAGACACAATGTAAAATTATTATTGGCAGTGTATCTCAGCAAGTTATGGATGAATTTTTGATGAAATTTTACGGAGGGGTGCAGAATGTTCTAAGGCCAAACCAGTACAACCACTAAGTAATATTTTAACGACGATCATGGACGATGTGCTTCAGGACTATGGTCCATAGTTAAGGTTTCAACAGCCTGTAGGCCTATGAGTCACCGTGTTCGTCAGGCGACAGCATTCTTTTCAGCAGACGTTTCAGATCTCTGATCGCTTCTAGTTTATGTTTTGAAGTTTTGAATGTTTCGTCCATATTGAGCAGCATTATGTTCTGTTTGGCTACAGACTGCAGTCTACGAGTTGCTCAAGTTTGTGAGAGAATGTCATCCAGGTGGAAGCCCGCAGCACAGCCAGATAGATGTCCTAAATGTGCTAAATCCGTCTACGCCAACGAGGCCAAGCTGGCCGCCGGGCAGAAGTGGCATACGCTCTGCTTCAAGTGTGGTCGGTTTCACTATAAATTCATACAATCGAAGAATTTATATACTATCTTTGATACAATAGTGATGAAAAAAATAACGTACAAAAATAAGTTGGAACAAAGCATTAATGAAATGCACTGCAGTGACTATTTGACCGGCAGCCGATCAAATAGCCTAGCTATCTGACCTGATAAAACGCAAAAATCGCAGTCGCCACCTAGCAAATGACATTAAATATAGTGTACGCGTTACTGACTATAATTCGCGTGAATATTATAACGTAGGGTTTAGGTCTTAGGATTAGGGTTAGGGTTAGGGCAGGACCGGATTTAGGGGGAGGCCGGGGGGCCTCGGGCCCCAGGCCTCCCACCAACAGGGGGTCTCCCACCAAACCCCTCAATTTTTAAAACCCTGTAATTCGATAGCCAATCCCTTTATTGAAATCCCAAATACGCCACTGGGCCCAGGCCTTCCACCAGGGGCTCCAGGCCTCCCACCAGCTAAATCCGGCCCTGGGTTAGGGTTAGTGTTGGGGTTCGAGTTGAAGTTAGGGTACGGGTTAGGATTAGCGTTTTTTAAAAGATTTATGTGACCATAGTGAACATCAAAAGTTAGCGTACAATATGGGTGGTAAATTCGAGGTTTCTGCAGGCAAGGATATAACTTGCCGACTGGTAGGCCTAATCCGTGATATAGCACTTGCTAGTAGGCTTGCGTTGCCAGTTGGCCGACAGGTGATTCGTGATCCCGTCCTTGCTACGGATGAAGTCGTTAGTTGCTCAGCTGCCACCGTCCCTGCGGCGGTACAACGAGACACGGTCTTAGCCGGTCAAGAATCTTGTGCTCTAATGAATACTACAGTCTGTCATATCGCTGTACGCTTGTACGATTTTTTTTCGACTGAGTTTTCATTGCTGTAGTTTCGTTGAAGTTCATTGAAATTTTCACTCGGTTTAGTGTTCACTTTTCGCATTTATTTTTTTACTCCTCGCGCGCTACGTTTCTAACGTAGCGAAGAGGAGTATATGAGATCAGTGTAATACTGAGGACCGACCGACGATCGATTTCCGTTCCTGGAAGAGCCTTCCTGGAAGAACTTCAAACGGCCATATCTCCATAACAGTGTGATAGAGCATGGTCACTATGGACCACCTATAGGAAGTCGACCCCTGGAGTCGAATTGTCACGCCATATCTCCGTAACGGTGCCAGATAGACGCATGCGTTGAGGTAGGAAGACAAATGGCAACTAGCGTCATCGGCCATTATTGGAATTTTTTTCCTCTCAGTTCTTAAAATCGGGCAATATTTTATGAACTTCGGGAGAGAATTTTCAATAACGACCTCGACGCCAGTCACTATTAGTACATATTAAACGGGTCTCAATTAGACGCCGGGTCTCTAATACAAGCCGAAAAGAACGAAAAAGCTCTTAAACGAATACAAAAGAAAATGATGCGCGCGAGGTGTACATTATATATATTGGTCACAATCTAATAATATTTCTTGTACACTTTAAAACATATCTGCAATAAATGAGGTACGTGATGAATTTTCGGAGTGTTTTTAATAGGGCATATGGCTCAAAAAGGAAATGATTACTTTAGTCTAGAATGTTGCGGATTCTGGATCAGCCAGGATTTTTACCGTTAAGACTTAAGAGGTAGGTTTAACGTGTGAAGCCTGTGTTCGCCAGGTAGCAGCACAGCTGCCTGGAGAGGTTTGAGAGCTGCAGTCGCTTCCATATAGTTACTGGTGTGATTGCACAGAGACTTGTAACAAGATGCTGGAGAGTACGACGGTCGCCGAGCACGATGGATCGTTGTACTGCAAGTCCTGTCACGGCAAGAACTTTGGACCGAAGGGCTATGGCTACGGACAAGGCGCAGGAGTGCTAAGCACTGACTCCTCTGCTGCCATCGAGTCGACCAAATCCGCCACGTAAACATTCAGAATTATTGCGATATCGTATAGTCATTATGCTGTCTGCAATCAGCGCATACTTTAATGAAAAGATCGCGCAACCAGTGTCCATACCAGCCAAACATGTTAACACCGTATTTCAAACTATTCGTCTGTTGTATGCTCTTGTGTCATGAGAGTTGCTACCATGGTTGCTACTTGAGTGCTTGAGGAGATTATGAAATTGGCCGATCTGTCCGTCGTTGTGTGTGTGTGTCTGTCTGTCTCTCTGTCTGTCTGCGTACACGAATTGGCGGAGATACGCACTCTAACGAGCGCCTTCTAGTTGTTTTTGCAGCTAATATGTTTACAATAACAGTAATAATGACAGTGATGCTAATAATATACAGGCTTAGTAAAATTGAAAAATATAAAGTCACCAAGTTTCTGGTCAGAAGTTTACCAAGCACGTGCATCACTGAAATACGCCACTGTCGTGAACGCACTTCGCGCTAAGTTGTTTTACTAGCTCAGCAGCCGTATCGTCGGCTGACACATCTGAATCGGCCGAATGGCATTTTATCAGTTTTCTTCAGACTCTTAGATCCAGCAATAGGACTCCCTATCATGCTAGACTGCTGGTCTGGTTACAGCGTGTCGTCAGTGCGACCAGCAGCAGCAGCAGGTCCGGTAGGTGGCAGCACGGGCGTCGCACCTGCCACAGTCCCGGATGGATGTCCGCGCTGCGGCAAACGAGTCTATGAAGCCGAGAAGAAAGTCGCCGTCGGCAAGGTTAAACTGACTGAAACTAACACATATAATAATGTGCGCTGTTAAACAGTGGCGTCGTGTCAGGGAGAAAGACAGTGGACAATTAAGAGCACCCTTTAATTTTTTTTTTATTTTTTAAATTTTTAAAAATGTTTTTTCGATTAATTTATTTCTGTCCAAAAGTGCAAAATTGTGCCCTGGAAATATCTCGTTCTTGAGAATTACAAGGGAAAATTAAAATAAGCTTACACATTATAATCTCCTCTGTCGGACACTTGCTTCCGTCGTCGCAAAATTGCAATTTCTTGCCCTCAACTTTTTTACCCACGCCGCCGCTAATAGTGTACAGTACACTGTACAAGTGATCTGCTAATGCAAACAGAAACGCGCAACAGCCGGGGTGCATGTTTGAAACACAGTAAAACAAAGTCTAAGTCCTTCACCAGAGGCCGCCACGACCCGCGGCTGTGGTGTCTGTAGTGTTTTATTTACTTGTACTCACGAGAGGTCGCCTCTATCGCTCAGCTAACGTCGTATCGGCTGGATATAGCAACTTTTACCTACCCCCCTCTCATTTAACGCCCTCGTTCAGGGTGACCCCCTTCGATTTTATGGAAAAGCTTTACGGTTTCTGAAACTAGTCTTTCAGGCAGCCGACGGTGAAGATTTGGTGATCGTTTTCGACTGATCCACCCGTGTGACAGACAGACGGACAGACGGACGGACGGACAGAATTGCGATGGCTAATACGCGCTACAGCAGTAGCTGCTGTTGCGCGTAAAAACGAATTCTTTATGCTTCCGCTAAAGCAAAAGCAAGAAGGAGGAATATATTTTTACAATTTTAGGGTCTGTCTGTTTGTCAGTTAGATTAGTCCAAAATAACGAACGGATTTTCACGTTGTGGAATTGTTGAGCACTTGGGCATGACGCAAATAGGAAGAAGGAGGTGGTTGGTTAGATTTTGGTGGTTGTCCGTATTTTTGTACAGTCTGGAGAGTGGATGATTATCCAAAATCTTTATCATTAAAATATACCAGCTGTATTAAGTCATTTGTATCCGTCAAGTAGTAGCACTGTTTCGACGTAAGTTTGAGAACTCTGGTCGCTTTTGGTTCTATATTTTATGATCTGATTAATGCCGTTGTTCGCAATATAGCTGGTAACAGTTTAAATGGTGAATATAACTTTTCTGACATTTTACTAAAAATTACTTAGGCCTAAGGTGTTAAATATTGTAGTTTTTGTTACTGCTGCCTTGTCATAAATTGCCTCAAAAAGTGACTGTCAACTTATAGTGATCAGTGGGCCTACCCAATGAAAGTGTTGCTGACTTCGTTAATTAATTTTTGGTTATGTAGTTATTATTGTAAATGAAAGAAAAATGTTCCATAGATGTGACAGTTCTAGGAATGTTCATTAAGACGTAGTCATTCACTGTTATTATGACTGCACTGACAGAATTGGCATCGAAGCTGCTTCAACTGTGAGAAATGTCACAAATCTCTCGACTCGACGACGCTGAACGACAAAGATTTAGAAATCTACTGTAAAGGTATGTAAATTGTTAGCTTTTGCCTTCTTAAGACCTATACTTCCAAGAGTAATTAGTAAAAGGGTATCGGACAAAAGGCTCTTTAAGTTTTTATTTGCACCCATGTGTCTGGACTTTTATGATTTTTATCGGCGCCACACGTCGACCGTACGCAGTGAGCGCTTTTCTTCACGAACATGCTCTGTGCGTGGCGCTGAGAAAATTCGTTCAATACGATAAGAGGCTGCTCACCTTCTGTACCAAATACAGCTCTGTCAAGCGCGATTTGCTAGCATCTGACTTTGAGTTATATTGTCATAACAAAAGTCAGTCAGAGATCTTGGAATTTACTTTGACGCCGACCTCAGTATGCGATGCCATGTTCAGAAAACCGTTGCCAGCTGCTTTGCCGTTCTTCGTCAGCTGCGCAGCATTCGACGTTCGGTGCCGACGTTCGTTTACCAAGCACTCGTCGTCGCCCTCGTCTTGTCCCGGCTGGACTACGGCAATGCTGTGCTGGTAGGCTTACCAGTCTACCTATACAGCCGCCTCCAGTCGGTACTCAACGCTGCCGCACGATCCATCGCCGGTTTGCCTCGCTCGGACCACATCATTAACACACTCGCCAGTTTCCACTGGTTGAGAGCGCCCTAGCATGTGCAGTTCAAGCTGGCGACGATCGTCTACCGCTCACTTAACGGCACAGCTCCGTCATACTTGGCTGCAGACCTGCGACGTTTGTCCGACATGTCGTTAAGACGACGTCTGCGGTCCTCACTGACACACCAGCTGGATGTGCCCCAGTCGCAGTGCGTAACTGTTGGTGACCGAGCCTTCACTGTCGCTGGTGCTCGGCTATGGAACAATTTACCACCGGACATTGTCGCGTCCAACACACTGTCACAGTTCCGCCGTCAACTGGAAACATTTCTGTTCAAACAGTCCTACCCTTCTGTGCTTTTGTCGTGATTAACGCTTTCATCTGTGGTCCTAGCAGTTTTTTTTTACTTAGGCCACGTTAAAAATCTGTAACGTAATGTAACGTAACAAAAGAGTTGACAAGACGACTGTTCTAAACTTTTAATTACTAGGATCTGTCGTCTGTGCAATGAACTGTTCTTCTGCCATCGTCGTCGTCGTCTTGTTCGTCACTACATTTGCCTTTTTCTTGATCTCCGGTTTCTTATGTAACGATAGCTTTCATACAGTTTTAATATACAACTTTTATTCACCAAATATTCGTATTATAAACAAGGTAATGTTCATAATACGAACACGGAGTCTGTCCAATGCATTTCGATAGTTTACAGTATATGTACGTATAAATATAATCAGTGAGCTGTTTAGACTGGTAGAAAAAAAAATCAAACAGTTTAATTTCAAATTGAACAACAGGAATGATTCTTTCATCCTTCTCAATTATTTTAACTAAACAATAGACATTGTCAGTCACGAGACCATTCGATTCACTATAAATGGTCTGTCGTCACCATGCGTCTATCTTGCACCGTTATGGAGCTATGGCGTCTCAAATATTGGACGCACGGACCTGGACACAGAAAGACGGAAGAATGGGAAGAGAAAGAGGAAGGGGGACGGGAAGGGAAGGAAAAAGGAAAGTGGAGAAGAAAAAGGAAGGGAAAGGGAAAGGAGAAAAGGAATGGAAAGTAAAGGGAATGGGAAGGGAAATGGAAAGGGGAAGGAAAGGGGAAAGGGGAAGGGAAAGGGAAAAGTGTTCATGATTCTTACGCGCGAAAGCAGAATGCTTCGCGCGTCTTTGCCATCGTCTGGGCGTCCGTCTGTCCGTCCGTCCGTCTGTCCGTCCGTCACACTCGTGAGCTGTACCAAAACGGTGCAAGCTAGGATCACGAAATCTTCACCGTGGACTGCCCCAAGGTCTCTAGTTTATCGTGACAAAATTTCGTGCCACTGGGTGCAGGGGTTCTCCTCGAACGAGGGCGTCGA
>Ga0056128_1003854_pt1 | contig 18628 bp, 11 predicted proteins | sample WorMetLIZISLAND2_FD_71113 | JGI IMG/M metagenome (GOLD analysis project Ga0056128, IMG submission 71113) | Marine gutless worms symbiont microbial communities from Max Planck institute for Marine Microbiology, Germany - Olavius geniculatus... ... | reverse complement strand
TGAGCTTCATAAATATATGAAATTAATGCGTGAATTCAAACGAAATGCAGCATTACGTTACGTTATGCGAAATATTCTAATCTATCGGTGCCCGCAGTGACGTCATGACCCTAGCCCATATAGATCATGAATATTAATGGCTAGCCAACGACGCCATCATTCTAGGCTAGGCCATAGCCTATAGACGTCATGAATATTAATTCATGACGTATATAGGCTAAACTCATGACGTCACCACAGGTCATCATGGCGGCGCGTTTTCTACGTCGTTTTTGTAGATCGTCGACTTCAAAGGTAAATTTTTCCGTGTTGACAGAACGCTTGGTGCCGATATTATAGGCAAAGTTGTCATAAAATTCTGCACTTTCATGAAAATGGATAAAATGTATGTGTATATGTCAATTTTGGTGATCACGGACCTTTAAGTCAAACCAAGTCAAACGTTTAACAACTGAAAAACTGCAGTTGTACAACTTGGAGAACATTAAAAAACTGTATAAAACAGTAGTCAACAGATCTAATAAAAGATCACACATGCACTAAAATGACAATTGGCAAAATGGGACAAGCAATCTAGAAGTAGCGTGTAATTACATGCATCTTTACCATGCTAATTATCAGAAGTTTCCTTTGGTGGATCCGGAAAAAAATTGCAGTAGCTCCGCAAAAATGGATATGGGTATGTTGAGCAAAGATCAAGTTATTTCAGTGGTATTTGTGCACATAAATTGCATTGCAGCTGACCTGCGTTCCATCGCGGTTCAGTACCAGTGCTTTAACAATGTCCGTGTGACCTTTCAGCTTCATTTGTCGCATGCATGTCCGTGGATCCCAGACCCGCAGCACCTTCTCGGTTGACCCGGACACAATCAGGGTGCCGGTGGCATTCATTGCGAGGCTGTAGATTGAGTCTTTGTCAGCATTCAGTGACGATGCTGAGCACATAACACACACTACCAGCAAGTCAGCGAGTGGAGTTTACGCATTACATTATATACAGATCCTGTCGCAGTACTGACCTTCAAGGTCATCCAAGGTCAATGATTTTCATGTCATTTGGAAGGAGGAAGGAATATGCAACTTCCTATTAATGATCAATAGCAACCTAGGTCCTATTTCGCACCATTTAGCCACAATACATCCTAGACAGAGGACAAACAGACAGACAACGACAAACAGACAAACAACCATGCCAAAGATGCCTACAGCATGGCTATAGCTGCTAGCTCATCAAAAAGCAACAGCAAAAATCAAACTAACAGCAAAAACCTAATTAACAATAACAAACTACAAACTAACTACACACGTAAATTTTAACAAGAAATTTGAGCTAATGCTCACGAGATGCGCAAAAGCCTATAGCAGTTCCGGTTTAGTATATTAGCTGAACACTGGGGTGTTCACGCTAAGTTAATTCACAAATACCAAATTCTCTATCTGGATCGCTTAACAATAGTTCCGTGCAGCCGACGTTGAAAATTTGGTAATCCTAGCTTGCACTGCTTTTGACTGATCCACCCGTGTGACAGACGGACGAACAGACAGACAGACAGACAGACAAACAGAACTGCAATGGCAAAGACGCGATGAAAGCAGCAGCTGCTTTCACGCGTAAAAATATAACAAGTCAATCAATGCTCAGCGTTAGTTAGTGCTAGGCGTTGTAAACTGATTCCCGAGGTGGCAGCACCATCGAACAAAATGTCACAAATTACACTGTAAGATATGCAAACCGTTTCACCAAATACTGTGCATCAGAAATGTACTAAATAATAAATTATTGCGCTCACAATACAATGAAATCGTACAACGAAAATCTGTCGCTGTTTGAGTTAGATTTGCGGGAATTTGGGATAAAATACAACACCTTTATCAGAGTCATGCCAAAGTGCATATAATGATAGTACCGTGGCGCCTCCTTGTGAATGATACAGACTTGTGTTGCAGCCTGAAATCGCCAAAAAATTCATAAAACCCCCTATTTTGGCGTTCAAGGTCATCCAAGATCACTGAATTCGGCGCCAATCGAAAGCCAGTATACGATTTCCTATTAGTGATCAACAGTAATCTAGGCCTTAAATCGCACCGTTACTGAGATACAAGTTATTGGCCAAAAATCGCAAACTTTGCCCACCCCCTCTCATTTAGGGCCCTCGTTCTAGGTGACCCCCTTCAAATTTATGGAAAAGCTTTACGGTTCCTGAAACTAGAGTCTTCCAGGCACCCGACGGTGAAGATCTGGTGATAGTAGCTTACACCATTTTTGACTGATCCACCTGTGTGACAGACGAACGAACGGACAGACAAAACTGCGATGGCTAAGGCGCGCTGAAAGCAGTAGCTGCTTTTGCGCGTAAAAACCGGTTTAGGCAGCTTTTATGCCATCTAGATGGGAATGTTTCAAGTGTAAAATAGGTAAATAGCAATAAAAAACACTACATAGTACATAATCTGAAGAATGTCACATTGAACAATGTATTGAACTATCGAGCTATTTAACAGCTATGGAGCCTTCAAGTTGCTACTAGTTGGTGTTGACAATTACTTTTCACTCCTGACTCTAACCTTAACAATCACTGTACATTGAACATACTGCGTACTGAGTAGAGTAGAGATTATTCTTTATTCTCTTAGTGTTTTTGTGTTCTTAACTGCACTTATGTACAATTTTATAATGAATACAATTATGACACTAAACACAACCATAATCGCAATAGCAGCCTGATATTGTGCTAGTCATCAACACCCCAATTAAGTGTAACACAGTTTATGCTTCCAATAGTCAACAGATTACAGAGAAACTTTAATGCAATCAACAGGCTGCAAAACAACAGCAGAAAAAAATGAGATGCATACTTCACTGTACATAGGAATGCATATCATAGGACAATGCTGCATCATTTTTTGTTTACAAGAAATCATCTTCAGATTTCAAACTAAACAATGTATGCACATTGATGCACATAATGAGCGAAATAATAAGGAAAGCCGTAACTTGGCAAATACGTACTGGTTACAGTGTTGTTAGATGCAGTTAATGCTGTCAGAACGTTCACATCCCAGAGAAAAATTGTCCTATCAAGGCCAGCACTTGCCACCTGCTCTCTATCTCGTGCATATGCCAGTGCTTTTACATAATCCTGCAAACATCACAATATTCTCTACCACATCCACAGATCTGCAGTATGACATAAAGCAAGCAAGTACACGCACTAAAAAGTACTATGCACTATAACTATAAAAAACTAGAACTAGTAATTAAATTATATGACTACTTCAGCAACTTTTAGAACTTGCAATAAGCTCTCTGTCAGGCTACCAGTGTTCTTGGCATTTCACAAACAGCACCTCATTACAATCTTTTTGAAGCTATTTTAGACACACAAGTTAAATTACTAGAACTTTAGCTTTTTCTGGTAATCTACTACAATAAAACATGCACATTTCCAGTTTTACTGTATGTAAAACAAATACAATGACATGTCAAGTAATTTATTACCTTGTGGGTACGAAGTGTTGACATGCAGAAACCCTTGTGTGCATTCCATACTTTGACTGTTGTGTCGCTCGATGCCGATATCACTAATACATAAGCACAACACATTACATCAGTTCTAACAGAGGTATTTAAACATTGTAAGTTGAACACGAATAATACTGATAACAACAGTAAATATGCAAATATTTTGGAATCTCTATTTTTAGCACTTTCATATGAAATAATATCCATAAGACCAAAAAACAACAAAACTAGGCGTGCATCTGGAAATATTAACACAAACCAAACTAGATATAATTTGAGCTTACGTGTTCGTCCACCACAGCAAAGAGCAATGTCATTAACCCAGTCGGTATGATGTTCCATCGACAGCATGTATGGATCCTAAACACAATGAGCCAGATAAATAACGATTTCTAGTCAAATGAAAAAGCAGCTGCTATTGTTAAAGTGGTAAACAGAAACTCTACCTTTATTCTTTAACCTTTATATCTTGAAAAGTCCAAACCCCCTAATCACTAACTGTCAGTCAACCTCTATTCAAAAACTAGCTCCAAGGTTGATCTGACAACACTCAGATCAGAAGTACAATCAACAAATGAATAAATAGATACCATACTCTAAATTTCCTGCATCACGTACCATCAAAATGTAATTCAATGCATTACAATGCAAAATGATATATAGATCTATACCACGTGGTTCCTTGTGTTCCATATCCTGATGATAGAATCTCTGCCGGCAGAATACAGTCGATTCAACGCCGGGTCATACTTCAGGCTGTTCACTCCAGATCTGTGCATTGGTTCAACTTCATCACGAATCACATATGATATCTGAACAGCAGCATATATACAGCAAATACACCAAGTCATTTTATTAGCCAAAATCTACAGAAAAAAATCTAATCCAATGGAAACAGAAATCTAAATAGGTAAACATTATTTCAGCTTAGGTTGTGTGACACTGTGTTATTAAATAGTCTTTCTTTCTTTCTTTCTTTATTAAAAGTGATAAAAATAAATAAAACACAGTTTTAAAACAATTAATAACAATTAATAACGGTCTAAATTGTTCATTTTGGTGTCCTGCAGTCTTAACAAGAGTGTCCTGCGGTTTTCAGACAGTTGGGTTATCTGACGCTGTGTTATTAAATAGTCTTTCTTTCTTTCTTTCTTTATTAAAAGTGATAAAAATAAATACAACACAGTCTAAGAACAATTAATATCGGTCTAAATTGTTCATTTTGGTGTCCTGCGGTCTTAACAAGAGTGTCCTGCGGTGTCCTGCGGTTTTCAGACAGTTGGGTTATCTGACGCTGTGTTATTAAATAGTCTTTCTTTCTTTCTTTCTTTATTAAAAGTGATAAAAATAAATACAACAGTCTAAGAACAATTAATATCGGTCTAAATTGTTCATTTTGGTGTCCTGCGGTCTTTACAAGAGTGTCCTGCGGTTTTCAGTCATACCCACCCACGAAAAACAAATACCTGCACTTTCTTCCGCCCAGTTTGCGTCGCAGGACGAAAATGTGATGCCATCGCGACTACGATACAGAAGCAAATTTAGCCACAATAATCACATGTTTTATAAACGAAACAGGCAACAAAACAAAAACAAAAACAACATAGAATAGTGAACTAGTATATTAGTTTCTAGTGAATCGAAGCAAAGTTATTTTTTAGATACAGTTCGAAAAGTGTTTCCTGCATGAGGAGGTGTGTTCGACGAACTTTGAGGTTTGAAGTTTAATTTGATGATACTGTAGTTGTGTATCGATTTCACTTGGTGCCCGATTTAGCTAAATATTGCCCATTTTGCATTTGATTGCGGAGTATAGTTAGTATGCACTGTCATTTAAAAATAGTGAGTGGACGTTATTTTCAGTCCGGGCTGGACTGACGGCACATTTTATTTTCAGTCCGGGCTCGGACTGAAGGCAACTTTTATTATCAGTTTGCGGCACTTGACTTAGACAGTATTTACAACCAACGAATAGTGGTCACTAATACCGGCCAAGGTCGTCCGTGTTCGATGCCGCCGTATCCGGCCAAGCCGTTCGCCGTCGGCACAGACACGGCGCCACCGGAGCAACTGCCCGATCTCGGCCGCAGCCTTACGGGTCGACAGTCGGGCCAAGCAGATTCTCAAGCTAGGAACTATCGTTGGATAGCCGCTTGGCAAGTTTTGTCAACTGGTTGCCAGGGATGTGGTCTCGGTCGAGACGTCTCGGTCTCGAGATGTACTAACTTCTCGTCTCGGTCTTGTCTCGATTTCGGACCGATGCGTCTCGGGTCTCGTCTCAGTCTCGGAGCAATATGTCTCAGTCTTGGCCCAGCATGTCTCGTCTCGGGTCTCAGGCCATTGCGTCTTGTCGAGACGTTTTGTGCAGGCGCGCGCCGTGCATACTGTAGCTGCAGTTAGAGCGATACTAACCAGCATGACTTTTGTGGCTTAGACATATTTGTTTACAGTGTTTTTACTCTTTCATTTATTTGTTTATCATAAAGCAGAATTATGTCATGTCAGTCTTTTTTCATCATAAAAATGACTTAGTTGCAATGAAGGTAAAGTGTATGATGTCAGAATGAATACCGTCAGCCAATTGTAGACGACATATAAGACTATAATCAGCTGTAGTTTACTAATATCAGTTGCTTGCAAATTGCAATAAACATACTGGCTCCTGTCTACAGCACTGCAGTTGCAATTCTTTATGGTGCAAACCAGTAATTATTCATGTCAAAATAAAGTGCAAAAGCCCACAATATCACAAATAGAAAGCGCTTACCATGGTGTGAGTTAATTAATATGTATGATTTTTTCGTTGTCAACGTGTTTCACCATACGTCATGGAAAACGTCTCAGTCTTGTCTCGGACAAAATTTTGAACGTCTCGGGTCTCAGAGACATGGATCTCGGGTCTCATCTTGGTTTTGGCTCAGAAGGTCTCGTGCACTTCCCTGCTGCCTGCACCATCCTCAATATATCATCGCAGTAGGATACACCCAGTTTTTCACAATTTTACAGGAGAGCGGAAAAAAAAGTATTTGAATTAATTTGCTATCGATTGCAGCTGTACTATTTTTATCACTGGCAAGCAGATCTAGCAACGAGTATGCTGGTTTAAATATTTTTATGTTTCAGTTACCTTACCTTACATCCGGGGCGGACAGGCTCTTACACCTGCCCAGCACTAAGGCCGTATCAGCTCGGCCCAATGCACGTCCCCGAATGTAACCACAAGGTTACAGGCAGTGGCTATAAAGCCGTAGACAGCTGTGAAGCTGTAAATAGATGGCTTTAAAGCTGTAAGTAGACGGCTATAAAGCCGTAGCCGGCTGTGAAGCCAAAACTAGCACAAGAGCACTGGTAACGTGTAGCAATCTGCCTACATGAGTTTGGTCTGCTCTTAGTTGGCTCCTTGCCTCCAGATTTTAGAAATCTTTCGGGTCATCGGTGCAAAGCCCCACTACCACGTCAAGGTGGCTGACCATGGTGGGGTATGTTTCAGTTAACACAAATTAAAATATTTGACAAAAATCATGTTACGACACTTGTATTCAACAGCAGGCGCTATACAACAGGTATTTAGTTAGCGTACAACAGTCATAAGTGCATATACGACAGTTGTATTCTGCACTCAGCGTTAGTCTGCCACCAATGTATCAGCGTACAATGGTAGCAAGTTGAGTTACAACAGTTGTATCCTATGATGTGGTTAATAACCGTGTCGTCATTTTAATAAACAAGTAGCGCAGATCGACTTATGGCATTCGTATTCTGACATGTTAGCACTCTTGGATCGTTTTTGCGTGCAAAAACAGCTACTGCTTTCAGCGCATCTTAGCCATCGCAATTCTGTCTGTTCGTCCATTTGTCCGTCACATGGGTGGATCAGTCAAAAACGATGCAAGCTAGGATTACCAAATTTTCACCGTCGGCTGCCCGGAAGACTCTAGTTTTCGGAACCGTAAAGCTTTTCTATAAATTCGAAGGGGGTCACTTTGAACGAGGGTGTTAAATGAGAGGGGTGGGGAAAATTGGCACTTTTGGCCAATAAGTCGCTGTATCTCAATAACGGTGCAAGATAGGACCTAGGTTACTATGAATCACTAATAGGAAGTCATACACTGACTCTCGATTGCCACCAAATTCAATGACCTTGGATGACCTTGAACGCTAAAATAAGGGTTTTTATGGATTTTTTCGGTGATTTCGAGCTGCGAGACATTTTTCAAGAGTGAATTGCGCTGAAACCAATTGAGATAGACGTGGAGAAGCTGCACACAAAGTTTTCAGCATTTAATGTGGATTTCGATGGTCTAAGTCACGATTTTTCTAGGTTCAAGGAAACCTGCGCACAAGGGCATCAAAGAGCGGTACTCCTGTAAAAGTCATTATTTTACTGTTGTTGGCCAGTCTTTCTTGAAAACTGCTGGAGATAGACTGACATTTTGCGAACAGGAACTGCTGTAGGCTTTCACGCATCTCGTGAGTTTTAGCTCAAAATGGAGTTACTGCAGTTGTATTCTAACAACGATTGGCACATTTGACTTATGTTTACCTGTACAACTGTAGTATCTGACATTAAGACACCTGTATTCAGTATTGTATTCACCAGTATTCACTTGTATTCACCATTGCATCTCACAGATAGTCGTTTCTGTCTATACAAGTGTAGTAAAATAGAGTTACTACAGTTGTATTCTGAGCATTTCGTGCCAAAGCTAACTTCTCAGCAGCATACAAGAAAAATAAGTAGCAATAAAATTCTAGTATTCTACGCAATCGTGCTAAATAATTCTCACAATCTGCAAAAATAGCGAGTCGATTGACTAAACTCCTCCACAACTTTCGCTTGAGTTTTTCTCTAATATAATACTGAATAAGACTGATATAAATACGTTATAGTGTCGTGGCATGGTTCATAAACGTTCTATATATATCTACCATTATAACTATGCATATTGGAAACAAGCAATTCAGTACAGCAATTGGAGCAAATCGTGCCAAAACCATTCATTTAAATTGCTTTAAAACTGAATAAGCTGTAGAATATGAATACATTATTAAGAAAAAACTGTTAATTACGACAGCGAAGAGAAAAAAGTTGCAAAAAGTTTGTCGCACAAGGACTCGAACCTAAGACCTTTCGCACAGCAGATGCGCACGCTACCAATAGATTGCGCAGGGACTATGGGCACAGATGCTTCAATAGCGCTATTTGTGGAGTGTCTCGACCCGGACTGAAAATAAAATGTGTCGTCTGTCCGGCCTGGACTGAAAATAATTTCATACTCATACCTAATATTAATGTATTAATATTGACGTTACATTTTCAGCTATATTTGAACATCAGTAAGTCTACTATTACTGTTAATTCAATTAAAAAACAAGCCATTTTTCGCAGCTGTATTGTGCTGTATTTCCGTTTTTAGGCTGGAAATAACAATATCTGTGTGCTGCCGATATATTTGCTCACTTGTAGAATTTTTATTAGGTGTACAAACAAGCATTTTTCTTATTTTTGTAACGATAAAGTTACGTACATGTTGATGCTTTTATGCAGATCTGTTGTATTAATTTTGTGCTATTTAAATCTACTTCAGACAAATGCATAGTACATGCTGTTTGGTGTTGTAGTGGTAGCATGTTGGACTAGTGACCCCGAGGTTGCTGGTTTAACTTGAAGCTGGGGCACTGCCAGGTAACGACCTTGGGCAAGTTGTTCACATGCACGTGTCTCTGTTCACCAAGGCTAAAAGGCATTACACTGTGTGGCTCAGAAGGTGACCATAGGTCTGGTGTCAGACTGACCATGTGTCATGGACTCAGTGATCTGTCTACCTACGGGCTCAATGAAGGGAGATGAGCACCTTGCCTACACCCCACATGTGGGATATGGCACCCCTTTACTTTTATGTTTGTGCACATATTTTATGCAAGAGGTGATTATTACTACTTTTGAAAATAAGGAGTTTATTTTTTTGACTTAGTGTGACAACATACAAGAGGCTGAGATGTTAAGTGACAAGTTTCGGTTTGCCATTGACCGAGGTGGGACATTCACAGACGTCTGGGCTCAATGTCCCAGTGGCAAGACTTGTGTCATGAAGCTTCTTTCTGAAGACCCAGCAAACTACTCTGATGCACCACGTGAGGGAATACGAAGAATTCTGCAGCAGGTTCAGTTGCTACTGGTGTTGCATTATTCTTAGAGTTTTACTGTGTACTGAAGCGATGCTACAAACTGTGATTTGCACAAACACTTATGGCTAGTCTCCAGATCTACACATATTGGCCAGCATTTGATTCTTTAAAGCATTTACAAGAAGCAGAATTTGTCACGTCGGATGCTATTCTGATAGCATTCATGACTGTCAAAGCACTGAAGGTAGAATGATAATGCAATGTAATAGACGGCACATAAAAAGTGGAACATATGTTTTAAATAGATCAAGCATTCATATGTTGTTTTGGAAATAATTAGCATCATCATGACCATTTTTCACTGCACTAATCAAGGCCAATTGCTGGATCTATCTAAAGCATGTATTGTATGTCCCACTTTTTATGTGCCAGTGAGCACCCTGTATATGTGTTTTACTTGTAATCTGTTGATACTTTGTATCTAGAAGTAATCGTTAATACCATATAGTGTTGGCTTCAGTCATTTGATCAAAACATTGTGTAGGCTAAGTGAATTAGAGATGCATATAGTGGCTTTGATTCTTAGACCTCTCAGACCACTTTGCACCTGCCCGAAATGTCAATTGCCAGCTGAATTGCACAGTTTTGTTTCTCTGAAAAGTTTTTGCATGCAACCAATCAAACTGAAACATTGGCTTTATATACAGCCAGTGTGTATGATGTATGTTGTAGGAGACAGAGCAGAATGTTGATAGCAGTGAGTTGATCGATGCATCAGTTATCAGCTGGATTCGTATGGGCACAACAGTTGCAACAAATGCCCTGCTTGAACGTAAAGGAGAAAAGATGGCACTTGTTATAACAAAAGGCTTCAGAGACTTGCTTTATATAGGCAACCAGTCAAGGCCTAGGATCTTTGACCTGGTAGGTGTATTGCAAACTTCTCACTGGAATGACATGTGTTCTTTACATTTATTAATTTCAATGAATACAAATATTTTAATAAGTGCTGCAGTGTCATAGCTTTAGAGGTGCTAACAGTCACAGATTATAAATATATGACACCCTTTGCCTGTTGGAGAAATTAATTTCAAAGTATGCACATCAGTAATTTTGAAACAGTATTTTGCTAGTTGACAGGTTAACCATCACTGTAAGCAACACCAAGGTAAACTCGGCTTCCCATTCCTTTAGAGTAGGTACATGTATTAGTTAAGTCGAATACCGGCATGCTTGGTTTATGTTAAGGCAGGGTGCATTCACCTGTGTTTGGTGGCAGGTAACACTTTGCGATCCCATATGGCAGATGATGATCTGTGGCTCTGCAATGGGTTACCATTAAGAGCCATAGATGATCTTCAGCCATAGATCTTCAGTGTTTTTCTGTTAGATGCATTAAGATATTTTTTGCATTTGTGTTAGCATTTGCAAAGCATGCTGTTGTATCAGGAGATAACTATGCCGGAACTTCTGTACAGTGAAGTGATTGAGGTTGATGAGAGAGTTGTACTGAAGCAGAAGAATTGTCGGTTAAATCAGCCATGTTCTGTGCAGACCGGAATCACGGGTGAGCAGGTCAGTCGCTGTCTGTCAGGTTTTTTGTTAATTCACCATTTGCATAACTAGTAGTCGTAGATTTAGGCATGTTTAGCATGTTCAGCAAAACAGTGCCTCCATGAAGTTACAGACGTCTTCGTAGGCTAGAGACTTGTCCTGTAGGCTTCTGTTTCATGATTTGCATGACATGCGTGAGACTGTGTTTTATAGCTATTACAACATTGAATAATTATAAGCCACTGATGATGAATTGATAATAACTTTCTGCACACAGCCCATAAGTGCACTGTGATAACTGCAGTATTGCAACTGTGACAGGAAAAGTTGTCCATATCTTTACTGAACGTAGGCCACCAAGGTTTAAGTCCAGCTCTGGTAATTATAGTTGATGAGTTTTGCATCAGCCAATCTTGTGGTTTTTGGCATGTTTTTGTCTTTTTATTTTGTGAGGTCAACTGCATTGTTTACCAGGCAGTGCGAGGCATAATCACAGTACCATTAGTTTGTGAATGTCTCAGGTAATGTGAGCCATTATATGAGTGACTCTAGAGTTGTTGTTCATCAAGATGATGTCAGTAAAGCCCTGGTCACACCAGGTGCTCGCATGCAGAACGCACGAGACACACAATAAAACTAGTTATGCATCGATGTGCGCCCAACTTTTGTCTATATTTTGGAGAAGCTATAGCGAGTTTGCAGCGAATGTACAGCATACTGGGCGTAGACAGGGCGCATACTCAGCGTGTGAGTTGCGTACGTGCTAAAATCAGAAGTATTAGAGCACGTCCTGGTCGGCTTTGGGAAGTTTGGGATCAGCATCGGGGAAGCCTAGATTACCATTTTAATGCATTCCTTATCCCAGAAGCACTGTAAATCTGAGCGTTTCATGCTGATCCCATACCGCCGATGTCTGCCCAGATAAACTTGCAGTCATCGTCAACGGTGCCATGAAGACAACGGAGTAGAACCCTTTGTAGTTGTGACTGTTGTAGCGCCTAATATATGGAACCGCTGTTTAAAGTACACTTGAAGTTGACGTGCTTGTCATCAACTGCAGCACAAGTATGGGGGAAGTTCTACGTCTCTATGGGTGTTCGCTACATCTCAGCCGACGAACACACAACGAATACCAAGCAAGTGCTCTGTGTGTATTGGGCGTTGGTCCATCGCTTCCCACGCATGTCTGGCGTTTTTCTGCCATCCTTCTGACGTGTACATTTATGCGTTGAGTTTCGCGCACAATTTTGAACGTGTTCAAAATTGTGCGCGGAGCTCGACGCACCAAGCGAATGGTCACGAATCAAAAATGTTGGTGCAGCACGCTCGATGAACGAGTAACGAATGACGACGAACAACGGCGCACAAACCATTTTTAGTGCACTCCTTGTTCATTCTTCATGCGCTCACCTGGTGTGACCGGGCCTTAAGAGACTAAGTTTGTCTAACTAGTGCTACAGCATGTGTTTATTTCTCTTTTGCTGTTGGCACTACTGATTTGTGTTTTTTTAGTTAATTTTTCTACTAACAATTACACCAGAGTTTCAGTCAGTCGTTTTATGGGGGTCAGGTGAAGCAATCGCTTTTTTTCAGCCCGCATCTTTAAGCACTGCATTTTAGTGTAATGTGTTTTCCCCAGTAGCTGTTGTTTGAATGAATATTGCTGCAGGTTGAGATATGGAAGAGTGTAGATAGGGACCAGCTGCAGAGAGATCTTCAGATGGCACTTGACAAAGGCATTCGTAGCCTTGCCGTCACATTGATGCACTCGTACATGTATGTTTCTGCTTCCTATAGAATACTACAATGCACATTGCACTTTTGTCTGTTGGTATAACATCTGACTGTCCAGTTGCCTCTAACTTGAGAACCAGAAGACCTAAAATTTCAATATTGACAGAAACTTGACAATTTTTATCGACAGGAAGGGCATTTGGCCTGCGCAAGTTCTGCTCCATCATTGCCCATAAGTTTGTGATCGGGAACAGATCTAAATTGTTTAACCTGAAAAACTCCAAAAGAACTAGGCATTGAAAGAAGGAGACAGTTCAACAAGAACTATGTGCATTTGTGTGAGGTTCGTAGAGCATTTTTCAATACTTTGTTGTGAGGAGAATATGTCTAATGCTTGTTGCTTGCAGGTATTCTCAGCATGAAGAAGCAGTAGGAGAATTGGCAAGACAAATGGGTTTCACGCACATATCACTGTCGTCTGCCATTATGCCGATGGCAAGGATTGTACCGCGTGGATTTACTGGTCAGTCTGTGTCTGTATGATTGTTTTGTAGCAGTGATGAGCCAGAGCCAGTCAGGCATTAAGTTTACGGGAGAGCAGGGCTCGAAGTGGGATGGTGTAAACCGGTATGGCATACCGGCACTTCCTTGGCCGCCCGGAAGCCATACCAGCACTTCTTTTCTGAGAAAAGACATACTGGTATGCTTTGAAGGCATTTTTCTGAAATTTAGGCAACCGGTCATCGATGCTTGCATCAATCATTGGCGAAATTAGTGCTAGCTTGTTCATTTAACTATCATTTTTGGTTTTGATTTGCATTTATTTTTTCAACTGCACTTAAAAGTTGAGGGGAGAAAAGGGAGGAAGGGAAAGCTACCATACCGGCACATATTTTTTCCACTTTGAGCCATGGAGGAGAGAGAAGAGCTATCAAAGAGATGAGAAATTTCAAGAGGTTTGTGTTGTATAGTTAAGAAGTTCATTCGTGCATTCAGGAAAATAGCGCTGACTTTGTCATCGTCGACAGTACTGCTGTTTTTGCTATCTTAATTTCTGTTCGACCAGTCATTTTTTCAGGCTGGTGTATTTTGATAAATAAATAAATAAACTTTTGGTAACTATCGGTGTTTGGCAGGACTTCTAGTATAGGCCAATAACTATTCTTGTTGCACAGTTATCACTAGCAACAATATTAGAGTATCAAAGAGATATAATTGGAAATTCTGTTGGTTTTTGCTGTGCGATACACTGATTTTGGAAAATGTGTTTCAGGAAAATGAGCGGTACCACTAGCCAGCTCGAGTTTATCTAGAAAATGTGTGTTTAAAACATTGTATTTGTGTTTGGTTGGCCAGCTTGTGCTGATGCATATTTGACACCTTGCATCAAACGGTATTTGACAAGCTTTTCTGCTGGTTTCGCTAACCTCGAGGTTTGTCTGATTTATGTTTTTTGACTGCAAGTCAGTAGTCATTAGTCACTAAGTATGGTTTATAATCATTTTTGAATTCACTGAAATTGCAACCTTTATTTGCTAATTTTGTTATGTTGCGGCAACTGCTGCTACTTTTTCAGAACGATTTTTGTTTATTACTAGATGTCACTGCAAGGAAGTTGGTAGGATTCCGTGTGTCAAAAATGAATATGTTTGTTTTCCACTTGGTGCACAGTTTGCAAAACAAACTGGAATTTTTTTAAAGATCTGTGTATGTTTTTTTAGTTTCGCCCAAGCCAGAAAGGTATGATTTTATTTTTCTCAACTGCATTTTAACAGTAAGGTATTTTTTTAAATTTTACATTTTTTGTTGAGATTTTTGTAGATGTGGTTGTTTTCTAAGATACGTGGATAGTCCATTGGTGTAGCCAGAAATGTGAATTGGGGGCTTTGACCCTTTTCCGTTTTTTTTCTTTTCTTCTTCACCCCTTTTCTCCCCTTTTGTTTCCTTTTCTGTCCCCTTTCTTTACTTCAAAGTAAGATTCCTAAAATTCTGCTGAGAGTTTGGGGGAGTGCTATGAGCTCCCCCAGTGGGGCTTGGGATGGAGCTTGAGCTGAAGTCGAATTTGGTGCATTATGGGGACAGTTGAATAATACTGATTCATACGATCTCATTACAGAACCATTGACACTGTATTAAAAGTAGTCTTTTTATGTAGACATATTTTCTGTGCAGTGCTTTATATTTCATGTTAGTGTTTTTTGTTGCTTTGTTATAGCTAGTAATTGCTTTTGTGCAGAACAGTAAAGTGTTATTTATGCAATCTGATGGTGGTCTAACTCCAATGTCTAGGTTAGTTTCACGCATGTTGTTCATAGTAAATCATGTTTCGATGTTTCATTTCATTTTTGTAGTGTAATTATTTCTTGTCGTCGATGTTTTTTGTGATGTTTATAGTGGTAGGATTTTCACCATTGTAATGAATTTTATGTTTTGATTATGGTTTATTGTTCTGTCTGGTAGTTGAATTAGTAAGAATAAATTCATTATTTTGTGAGATAGTGGGATTGGCTTTGGAAACGAAACAGTTGATGAGATTACTGGCTGATTTGAGACTGGATCCGGCCATTTGTTAACACCGCTGAAATGTTATGCATGGATTAAGTGTGGTAAATCTACCGCCAATAGGACTTCTGTTGCAGTCGGGGAACCTTTGCGTAAAATCCACACACTGACATCAGTCTAATATTTTTCAGCCTTAGTGAATTCAGTTTGCTATTGAGAAGAAAAGAGCAGCTGTCTCAAATATCCATTAGTTCATCGTAGTGCACTCACCTTAATCCCATTCCAAAGCACGTCTATCGCTTTATCATTAATCCTATCCCAAACTTCATTTCTAACAATGTCCTAGTTCCGAATGGTAATGGTTTGTAATAGCGGGTCTCCATTTTGTCGGCAGAACTTTGCAGAGTCTGAATGCTTTACTGTCTACCAATTGAGTGTGTAAGTGAGCCAGTGTCAGTGTATATTTTGCCTTACACTGATGGCAGATTCAATGGCTCACGAGCAGTGTTGTCTGGCCCGGCTGGGGGTGTGGTTGGATATGCACTTACAACATATAATGCAAAGACAGGACAATCTGTGATTGGCTTTGACATGGGAGGTGAGAGCTCACTGTTTATTGTGACATCGTCATCATGATTGTTGTTGTTGTTGGTCAAGGTCATGTTTTGCTAAGATGAAATGCTCAGGCTATGACCAAACCTTGGCTTTAAACTCTAGTCACAGATCTGACTTAGGTCAGGACCAAAGTTAAGACTAAACTTAAGTTGAACTTGTTCAATGTATTTAGTGTTAAAATATAACGTAATTACATAACTCACATACTTGCTGTCTTAAGTCCTACAGTCTAAGTTTGGTCTTAAACCAAACAGAGGTTAATTTCAGTATAAACAGTAGTATTGTGTTTTTCCTGGGATGCATAAAAATATAACAGATATAACAGCTGCGTGCATTTTCACATTAATGACTAGGTGGGCATTGCATTTAACAGTGTTAATAGAGACAGCTTGTAGCTCAACAGGTAGATAATTATTACCTGTGTGTCGTGTGTGTGGGAAGGTACGTCGACGGATGTGAGTAGGTTTGCTGGTCAGTTTGAACACGTCTTTGAGACTACGACAGCAGGTGTCATGATACAAGCCCCGCAGGTGTCTGTACTCAGTGTACTCCATGTCTCTTGTGTTGCCTAGTAGGATTTTTATAGGCCAAAACTTTTTGTCACCGGGGGCCATATGCATAACAACGTCTTAGTTTACGCCAAGACTAGCGGCTACATTGGGACTAACAAGTCCGAGACTAATGGACAAAGTTAGTCGGTATGCAAAAAGACGACCTAGCGGTCGGACTAGCAAGTCCTGACGTAGTTGATGTCAGGTAATTTCATTCTGGAATTCCCTAGCATGAAGTTGCTCATTCTCGCGATGATGCATGTGCGTGCCGGCAAATTTGTCGTCTGCTAACGCTTCTGCAGCCTATGGCCTATATGATAGGCTAATTACAGCAATGCGGGCAGTAGAAATGCACGATGCAGAAATTTGTGAACAAAATCAGGCAACAGATGTTCTATTGCTTGAGTTTTAATACTAGAATTGTGTCAGTAGTGTATTCTGACTAACCATAAGTGTTGTACGATTCACGACGTTCATAATTGTATTGTTAACAACTTTATTTATGCCGGACTAAACCAGTTACGCCTGGTCGTGAGGGAGACCAACTTCAGTCCTTCATTTACGCCCAAACTAGCGATAAGTCACCATTATGCATACTAACTTAGCAGTTAGTCTGTCGTAACTTGAATTTAGTCCGAGACTAAAGTTACGATGTTGTTATGCGTACAGCCCTAAATGAACAACGTCAGAAGACTGATGGTAGTCAATCGAATCATTTTTCGCATGCAGCATCTGTGTTTGGTCGACATCAAATCTCTGTACCATCTCAGCCCTTGTGGCCATCTATTTTCTGTTGCTGGCCTGATTGTCTGTCACTTATTGCCCAAAGACCTTTGGAGCGTTCTGCTGACACTTACAGATAGTCACTTAAGACAATGTCTACTTTCGCAGTACTAGTGTCTTTGACCTGTTAGAGGTTAGCTATCACAATGCATTATGTAAATTGGCATTTGGTATTTGACAGTAGTTTTGGTATGTAGTTGGATGTCAACACTGTGGCTGCTGGCGGAGGGTCACGGTTGTTCTTTCGAAGCGGAATGTTTGTCGTGGGTCCGGAGTCTGCAGGAGCTCACCCTGGCCCAGCCTGCTATATGAAAGGTAATTTTTTAATCGGCATCCATTTTTATCCACTAGGTTATTAAATTTGATGTCAGTCCAGGATGAATATGATCTTGAGACCATGGGTTTGAGACCAGTTCTGAAACCAAAAATTGTGGTCTTGCTTTTCATCTCGCCTTGGTCTTGTTTTCACACTTTGCGTTTTGCCTGTCTAAAAATAAAGTGGTTATGTACAACTTGAAACTTGTTGGCTAAATTGGAAAAAATGCAGTGATTTTAGAAAAAATACTACTAACTCATGCGCGTCAATTCAGTAGTGGTATTGCTAATGTCTGGAATCATTAGTCTTCGATTACTTGGTCTTGGTTTTTTCTTCAGTTTTATTTGATCATTTGAAGATTTTCCCATCTTTACGTAATGTGTTTTTAATTGCTTTTTTGTGGTTAACGGAACAAATTGGAGATATGTCCTGTTGTGATTCCAGGTCATGTATTGAAGCACGTAATTTTAGTGTCAAGCTAGTCAAGTTTATAGGTGGATGAAACAGCGCTGGTTTTTCAGTTATTTGTAAAAGCGCTCATGGAGTTTATATGTAGTGTTCTTGCTAAGTGTGCGTTTTATATTAGTTTTTACACGCAAAAGCAGCTACTACTTTCAGTATGTCTTAGCCATCGCAATTCTGTCTGTCTGTCTGTCTGTCTGTCCATGTGTCACACAGGTGGATCAGTCAAAAACGGTGCAAGCTAGGATCACCAAATCTTCACCGTCAGCTGCCTGAAGGACTCTAGTTTCAGGAACCGTAAAGCTTTTCCATAAATTCGAAGGGGGGTCACACCGAACGAGGGCACTAAATGAGAGGGGGTGGGCAAAATTTGCGATTTTTGGCCAATAAGTCGCTGTATCTCAGTAACGGTGCGAGATAGGGCCTAGGTTACTATTAATCACTAATAGGAAGTCATAC
>Ga0056128_1003853_pt1 | contig 18629 bp, 10 predicted proteins | sample WorMetLIZISLAND2_FD_71113 | JGI IMG/M metagenome (GOLD analysis project Ga0056128, IMG submission 71113) | Marine gutless worms symbiont microbial communities from Max Planck institute for Marine Microbiology, Germany - Olavius geniculatus... ... | reverse complement strand
CACTGACAGCCGCCCATAAGCCTAAATAATACAAAACACATGCAAAATAAACGAGCAGTTTAAAAACACTTCAAAAATACGGCAAAATCAACAGAGCCTATAGACTGTTTAAAGGTGTTGTTACCCTAATGACTCGTCTACCGTGAAAACGGTTGGAGATAGGCACAGACTTGCTGCTTATCGCAGCAAGCACTGCTGACAAGCAGTACAGGTAGCAATCGAAAGAAAAAAAAACTGCCAGGTTAATGAACGCTGGCAGTTTCAATCCATCAATAAATGATTGATTGATTGAAATTGCCAGCCTTCAGCATACCTGGCAGTCTAAATAATTAAAGTTTAGTGGCCAGAATGTACACGTGATCTGACTTTATGAATAAAGACTAGGACTACAGAACACTGTGAGTGAAAAAAAGCCAAGCCGTGGTACTCTTGTTAATGCTTTCGCCAAATATCGCCCGATTTTCATAATTTTAAACCACTGGCAGTCTGGCACCACCAACACGATATCTGCAATAAGTCAATTATTACGGGCGACAGCAGAATGCTTCGCGCGTCTTAGCCATCGTCTATAGCGTCTGTCCGTCTGTTTGTCTGTCACACTCGTGATCTGCATCAAAACGGCGCAAGCTAGAATCACGAAATTTTCATTATGGGTTGCCACAAAGACTGTAGTTTTTAGTGACAAAATATTGTGCCATTTGGGGAGGGGGTTCCTATCGAACGAAGGCGTCAAAAGGGGTACCTTCTTAAAAACGTTATTATGCCGCTAATGGCTCTTATAGTGTGAAAAGTGAAAACGGTTGCAGATAGGTAACATGCTGCGTATGATAACAAGCAGTGGTAACGGGCTTTTTGGATTTGTAAACAAAGATGACGTTGAACGACCTTGAACCCCCAAAAAAGAATTTGGTAATTTTTTTCGCAATTTTTAACTGTAGTGCACATTTCAACAGTAAATTGCGACTAAGTGGTTGAAGATAGACCAGGACAATCTGCATAAAAAAAATTTTCAGTATTAAACGTAGATTTTAGCAGTTCAAGTTCCTACCCTTTAGGTTCAAGGAAACTGGTGTAGGAGGGCGTCAAAGACGGCTACTTTCTAAAAGGGGTTATTTTATCGCTATTGGCTCGCATAGCGTGAAAACGGTTGCAGATAAGCAGAGATATGTTGCTTATCATAACAAGCAATAGCGACAAGCTTTTATTGGTGCAAACATCGATGACTTCGAATGACCTTGAACTTCTAAAATAGGGGTTTTTAATGTTTTTTTTGTAATTTGTGGCTGTGGCGTAGATTTCAAGAGTGAATTGCATCGAAATGAATAGAGTTAGATCAAGACAACCTGCGAATAGGAACTGCTAAGGCTGTCGCGCGTCTAATGAGCTTTGCTCAAATTACTTGTAATAGATCCAATTACGCCCTTCATGTAACGCTACACTACGTTGTGAGATATCAACTGATGTCAGACTTGGATTAATTACCAGCGTTAGAGTTGCACAGCGTTATAGGCTGACTGCTGCATAGTGTGCCACACTGATGAACATTATATTTGTAGTTTTTTTATTGCGGCAAATGCCTACAATGTGATTTCTCAATCTATAAATGTTTCGACGTGGCTGATGCAAACAGCTTATTGTCACTACATCGAATAAACATAAGCCCAGATTATCGGCAACGTTTCTGAGCAAATGCCTCTTAAAATGCTGTTAATTTCAAGTTTTCGTAGTTGCATCTTTTATTACTTCAACCCGCCAAATAGCACCACGTATTTGACTTGAGTGACGAACTTACGCCCATTATAAGTACATTTGCTGCAGTCACGTGCTTTTGGAATTTTTTCGGTCACGTATAAACAAGAGAGTGCAGTTACTCGTTCAGAATGTGGTGAGATCTGTAAGCTCCACCATTAAATTCTGTCCGAGCAAAAAACTCGATTTGACAGCAAAGTAGGCTACACGTTACCTGTGCAAAGTGCAAAGTCACCTAAGCACTTTTTTTCACCTGTCGGCGTCTGTCTGCAGGCGTGCAGACCAAAAAGTGAAACCAAAGGAAGCGCACGTAAACACGAGTATAGTAGACCAGTTGAAGGCAACTGCACGCCTCAGTCACCGCACTGAAATAACAAATTTTTAGGCTATGTGCGAGTGTGCTGTGTTCATGAAAACAAAGCGACTACGCAGTTTACAACTTCACAATGTCTTGAATAGTTACTTCTGTGTCATCTGGCCTAGTAGGCCTACAATGTATACTACTAGTGGGCTCCATTTGAATCGCTGTTGTAACTCGTAACACGAAATCTTTTAGACTTCAACGTTCGACTTTGACCGCGAATATCGCTAAAATGTAGCAAGCTGTCAAAAATTGGTATGGCAGGTGATCAACTACAGCCCCTATACTGTTAAGTAAAAAAATGTCTAAACTTTTGTCCATTAATAAAACAGTTATATTGTCTCATTCCGACCTACCCAAAGTCAAAAAATCCATAAAACCTCTATTTTAGCGTTAAAGGTCATCCAAGGTCATTGAATATGGCGCCAATCGAGAGCCAGTGTACAACTTCCTATTAGTGATTAATAGTAACCTAGGCCCTATCTCGCATCGTTACTGAGATACAGCGACTTGGCCAAAAATCGCAAATTTTGCCCACCCCTCTCATTTAGCGCCCTCGTTCGGGGTGACCCTTTTCGAATTTATGGAAAAGCTCTACGGTTCCTGAAACTTAGAATCTTCCAGGCAGCCGACCGTAAAGATTTGGTGATTCTAACTTGCATCGCTTTCGACTGATCCACACGTGTGACAGACAGACGGATAGACAGACGGACGGACAGAATTGCGATGGCTAAAACGCACTGAAAGCAGTAGCTGCTTTCGCGCGTAAAAATTGAGCTGTCTCATTTAGAGCCACTCAAAATAATCTTACCACTGCACGTTAATTCGATCGAGTTCGGGTCAGGTAATGTTGCTAAAATGAAAATTTCAATTTTTTCAACCGCCTTAATGTCCTCCTCAGTTAGACTTGCGGCACCGGGCGGCCTCAAATGGTTTCTGCCCCATAGTTTTTCAACGCGAGATGTCCGAGCGCCCTCGGTTGATCCACGTTCTCTTCAGTACGTGTATGCTTCAGTCTGCCTGTCTCATGCCGTTGGTCGGTGCTGCATGTTTGCAAAATCAGTCTTAATAACATTTCCACGCTTTCCCTGTTGCAGTTTATCTTCAAAAATGCTGCCATTATTCTCCGAAAGCTATATTTTTTTAACCGGTACAAGTTCTTAATCAGAGCATTGTCTCCACTGCTAAATGGCACATTACATCACCGGTATATCTTCAGTGCATTAAAAATTATTATTCACGACAATATCATCTGCTTTTGTTTACAAACATCAGAAATGTACATACAACTAAACAATTGAATTTTTTATACTAGTGAAAATGGTTTCAGAATATGATTTTTTGCATATGTATTATATTGATTTTGGTGATTTTTTAAAATTTGTTTTACATGGTAGTGTAACGAACGACACAGTTAAAGTGTGGTCGGATATTTAACAACAAGTTTATTGCTAACTGTCCACAGTATGTGAGAGTGAAGAAATTTTGAAAATCGGTCAATAATTGGCGAAGATATGGAAAAAAGCAAAGTGACACGTTTTTATGGCCCACGGTGTACAATATTGTTTAGGTCTACTCTCGTGGCGTTTTGTGTGTAGGCCTATGCTGTGTTATGAAAATAGGGACGTAATTTTTAAAATTTTTTTTGTATGTGTATGCTATATTATGATATGAGCCGAGTTTCACGAGATGAAAAATGATGACGATGTCGATATGTGCAAAAAATCCCAAAATGGTCGTGTAGCAGGACATAATCAGCTGTTGAAACAAAGTCGGCAACATAATTTTGCAACTGTGGTTACTTCAAATAATTATTCATTCACTTATTATTTAGATTCACGGTATTCCAATATTTGGTATTCCTGTAGGGTCTAGGCATAATAAAACACGAGTGAAATTGACACACTGTTGAGAAAGGTGGCGCAATGCAGTGAAGACTTTATATGTAGACCCACCTTAATAATTAAGTACATGTATACATTTCTCAGCTTTCATCTTTTTTTTCAAAAAAGAAAGCTTGCATAGTGATGGAAATTAACAACAACGGTATATACTATTTTGACATCATTTTCATATAAAATAAGACATTTCAAACATTCCACTCTCAAAAACGAGCAATATTGTGGCAAAAGAAACGCAAGCATGCGTTTACAACTTTACACAGAGAAAACTGAGACTGTATATTGATTTATATATCTGCGAGATATCATCATTTCTTGAATAAAATGCAGTCCAACATACACTTAACGACTGAAGTCCAAAACCGTCAAAAACTCCGATCAAAAGGAGCTTAAATAGACCACCCCATACACTAGACAACGTTATTGCGTCGTAATAGAAAATACCTGATTGCTGATTAACCAAGAAATATGTCTATCATCAATGTATAAAGTTCACACAAAATACATCTTACTATAATGCACGGAAAGTTTGTCTGTCTGTCTGTCTGTTTGTCATACCCTTCTGACGCCATCTAGTGTTGCACGGTCGCAGACGCCGACCACGGCGCGTGAGACCTCGGGCCTTAGGTACGTGCGCCCCTCCACCTTACCTCTACCTCCCTTCCACGGGCAGCCGGAGAAGGGTTGAGTTGCTGGCCGGCCATCAATATAGTGATTAGCGCAGCGTGTAGTGCTTCGCGGCGCCATCTGGCGAATGACGCTCACTTAAAGGTCCGTACTTTGCTAGTTTAGGTAATTGACTAAATTTTTTTGTTCAGCAACACAATATCAAAAACGACATAGGCTATATTTTTCTGTCAGCATTTAACCATTAATTGTTATTTTAATAAAGCACACCAGTCTGACAGTAGATGTCAATATGACGTGCTAGATTACACACAACAATAAGCATATTATATAAAAACACAGAAAAAGATGTTAAATGCCGTCTATTTGTACGACCAGATATACAAAAACGCTAGTATCGACACCTACTCAGTCTAGGCCCACAATTTCCAAACTCCCAGTCCCACTATTTTTAAAAGTAACAATTTCCTAAAAACTTCCTAACACGGGTGATGTTAAATTTCCTAAAAAACATCGGACGTTTCCTAGCCAAATTCTCGGCATATTTTAAGATTTTTCTTTTCTTTTCCTAAGTCTGTAAACAAAGTGAGACAAACAGATGTGTCCACACACACAACGCAACAAAGTTCACCTCTGTCCTTAAGACTGTCATAAAGTGTAAAAAAAACTTTCTGCAATTTCAATGCCAATTGTCCACAAAAAATCTCCATCTCTGAAATTTTTACTAGACCCCTGAAATATATTAGTGCAGTTTCTTGTTTGCTTTCAAAGTTTTACTGAAACAAAACTCGATGCATCTAATCTATTACGACTTTTGTGAGCATTGCTGTAATATTTGTATTACATAAAATGTCACAAAATAAAATGTCAAAAAGTATTCTCTCCTTAAACAGTGGCATTCATTGTCAAGCGTGAACTCGTGGGAAAACTTAACTCATTAAATTATTATGTTCACTATAAACACAAACACGTCAAGCTAAAACACACATATCACATATGGATAAAATGGCAACAAAACAGAACGGAATAACAATACTGCTTGTAACATAATTATGTACATAAGTGTAATCACATTTATATACATATGCATGGAGTGCTTGTCATGGGAAGATCACTAAATGAGAAAGACCAACTACCGATATTGCAGACATATACATACATTACACCTGCAGTAAAATAATAAGAAAAGAGTGCCGACATCATATGCGGCCGGCCGCCTAGCTATGCACAACTCAAACCATTACACTAACGCCAAACTTTTAAACAGAAAATTGGCACATTGGTTATTTCAACCCTGCGGAATGTTCATACCAATTTTTTCTACGCCTTTTTCTTCTCAAGTTAGAAGTACACACATAAAGACAGGCGTCATTGGTTAAGAAAGTAGGCGAGCATGAAAATGCATTTTTCTGACAAACACTGCAATCTTCCAACAGAATTCCGACATAGTTGCATATTTCCAACAGAAGAGATTACAAGCACACAAAAGTTTGATATTGCCCCTAAATTTCCCCAAAATAGGCAACAAATTTTGCATTTTTAGACTACTGACACAAAGCCACAGACTGACAGACAGACACATGAATGGACGAGCAAGACACGTAATGTGCCTATTAGAAGGCAGGACAATGAAACACAATCAGATGGTCATCCTTCAAAGAGTTTGCAATCCACGAGTAAACTCTTTAAGTAGAATTTTACTTTTTCTTTTTCAGTTACATTAACTTACTTTATATTGCTTTGGTTTCTACATGCATGTTTGTGCATATTTTGCTATCTCTATGGTGAATAAAGAGCAACGGGGCTGACAATAATAACAATGATGATACAATAATAAAATAACAGCAACAGCCTAATAACAGCTAGTACTAACACTCTTACATTAATAGTCATGGTATAGATATTGAGCATTTTGCCAGTTTACTTAGTTTTTGTTATCCAGAATGATTAAAATTAAGATATACGAGATAACACAACCTTTAATAACAACAATGCTAATAATAATAATAATAATAATAATAATAATAATAATAGTAACGATTGGTAGCCAAAACTGGTTCAGTAGGTTTGGTCAAACTTGCCTGCTCCCATAGCAGGAACCAGAAAACGTAACGCAAAAACAACGAAAAATGTTACCAACAGATGCAACGTTTGAGTTCAAAATGTACAAAAATGAAGCTTGCAGCCAGAGCTTTGGTCTGCAGTGGACAATTACTGGGAAAGCTTTTAGTGCTCTGCTAATCCCTAGCTAGATTATAGGAGGGTTACAAAAATCTGGCTACGGGCCCTGGAACTGCCATCCATAACAAACACTCTGTTATTGCTTGGTGCATCTAAATAACTCTGGGGTGTCATGTTGGTGTTAACCAATCAGCATCAGACCACACAAGTAGGACGTCACCCTCACAACTGCTAACTTCCGACCCGCGATACTGCGACACAGTTCTCCCAACCAGGTCGGCATAGCCTCGACCAATCGTCATGAGTCTGTGCCGATTGTGTGACCAGTCAGCGGGCTGCGATTGGTCGGTGGTGAGGGGTATGATAACGGTGACGTGTCGGTTTGGTTGAGCGACGGCACAGACTGTGAGAGAGTGGGAGTCGATGACAACGAGACAACCGTACGTTGTAGCGACGTAGACAAAGTCGCTGACCACACGAAGGCATGTTGCTTGACTGAGCGTTGCTGCAATATCATACAGTACACCAATAAGTTAATAAACCATAAAGCAATATTATGATTATCATTATAGGTAAACGGATGAATAAACAAAAGGGTGCGGCCATTGAGGGGCCGCCCGCTATGGGGCCGTCCTTGCAGTTGAGTACGTGCGTGCTGTTTTGGCGCTTTCTAGGTCTGTTTGTTCCTACGGTAGAAGGCACGAAACCGAGGTCTAGTTCAGTCAGTAGTCAGGCGAATGCGATACTTACCCTTCCTACCGTGTTCGGTCTTCTTAGGCCATTCCGTTTTCGCTCTAAGTGGAGCACTGTGAGGGACAGACGGACGGACAGACGATGGGAACGGCCATTGCCATGGTAACGAGGTCACCCGGGGCAAGGCGGCGAGGGGTCCTTATGACACCTGCCAAATATGAAGTTGACTGGTCAACCGGCGGCGAAGTTATGAGGATTTTTTGCAAACTGCGCTATTAGCCGCCGTGACCTTGACCTCTGACCCCTTGACCTTGAAATTGGTTCACGAGGTGCTGGTGTCCCAGGGACCCTTCCTACCAAGTTTGCTATTCGTAGGCCTTTTCGTTTTCCCTCTAGGCGGAGGCATGGGACAGACAGACAGTCAGACAGACAGACAGATGGACAAGATCAACACATGATGGGGCCTCCTTCTAGGAAGGACGGCCCAATAATAAATCAGTACATAAACCGTAAGTCAAAACTCGCAGCCAGTTCATGATATGCATGATCTCTGGTGTCACAAACAGTAGCATGCAACTATTACAATTACTACTGCTACTACTATGACTATGACTACTACTACAACTGCTACAACCTACAGAAATTACTACTGTAAAAAGCAGAGATGCTAAAGCAATGAGATACAAGATGAAAGACAGTTGTAACGCATCAGACAGTTGTACCTTTGAGTCTGTCTTGGTTGGCCTGACTAGCAGCAGGCTGCAGAACCTCTGTAGGGAGACTGTCAATGAGGTTGATTTGAACTAACAACTCTTTCTTCTCAGCATCCAGACAATAGACAACTGTACCTGCAGCATACACAGTATGCAGCATACGTCATCACCATCATCATCAGGAGGGCCCACAGTTTTCCGCAGCAAATTTTGCCAAATTCCGCGGACCATTTTGCAAAATTCCCTGGCTCACCGCGGCAAAATTGTTTAAATACTGCGGCTCACAATGGCCATCCGTTTGTGAGTAAACTGAGCTCTATCCTGTCCACAAACTTTAGTTATTGAAGGCTGGCGCTGTGCTCAGTTATGCTAGCAACATTCAAAGAAAATTATCAATCTTTCTTTTCTTTTTTAAAGTGCAATCTGTCAAGTCAAATTGTGTTCATTTATGATCATGTTCTGAATTGCGATGGCTATTAGTACAGCTCACAATTTTAAGCAGTTCAGTTTGAACTTTGATTCTTTCAATTAGCCTATTTAAACTAATTAGACCTATAATTAGGCTATTTAGTTACGTTGTGAAGCCGATGATCGTACTGATCATCAGTCATTTTTCATTTTTTTTGCAAAAATTTCGTGAAATTCTGTGAAAATATCAAAATTCTGCGGAAAAGCTCTGTGACTCGGCTTGAAATTCTGCGACCTGCGAAAAACTGTAGGCCCCAGCAGCAGCAGCATTGATGCCTGGTTTTGACGCAAAGGGGACCGCAAAAATCTCTAATTAGCCCTGGAAAAAAGACAAATAGCATTCAGCAGCCTCAAATGTAGTCACACAAGTTCTATATTGTTGCCATACCACAACAGTACTGACTGTCACATGTAAATCGTTAAACGACTTAAAATTTTTTTTAAACATTTAATAACATGCTGGGTATGCTATTACACACACGTACCTCAAACACCAATGAATTGTATGCTCGCATGACTGGTTGCATATCACTCTGTTTCTACATTCTATCTATGGCTACAATATATGGCTTGCACGAGCAGCGTGACTGATATTGTACCTGTCAAGTGATGCCACTGCAGATAACAATCATCCAGCATCCTAACGTGGCACAGCTTACACAAAGTCATCTCTGTCCTGTCTCCTGAGACTTTTGCACCAGTTCTACACGTATATAGAATGCTAGCAAAATTTAAATTCAAACTGCTTATTTACTTGTATGACAAAGTGGTTACCAGGGTAGATATAGGTCCACATAACCGCTCGACCATCAGAGATGCCCGCTGCCAGGTGAATCACATCGGTTGACTGTGTGACCTCATTGTCTGAGGACCCTGTGATCTGGACTGTCTGTAGACTGCCAGAGATCGTATCAAGGTTAAACACAGTCAACTTGGCTCTGCTCTGACCACACCATAGCTCACAGCTGCTGCAATTATAAACATACCACAGCAGATAGGCAGACTTCCGAAAAAAGACACAATCAACGCTGAATACTCAACTGTCTTCAACCAGCAATAATCGATAAATGAATCAATCTATGCAAAAGTACATGAATCAAAGAATGAACAAAGAGGAAAGCGTTTGTGACAATTGAACGTCAAAAAAAGTTCTTATTTCAACGTGTGTTCGTTCGTCATTTTCCAACGATTCAATGCAACCTGCTTGGCAGACAAGTTCCCAATTTCCGAGTCTGCACTAACACAAATTTTCTAACTTCAATGAATGAACAAATGACACAAACAGTCCATGGTACAAAAAATCCTATTTTCTGAGTCTGCACTGACCAAATTTTCTAACTTCAATGAATGAACAAATGACGCAAACAGTCCATGGTACACAAAATCCCGAGTTCGCTAGTCATGAAACATAGTCGCAAAAGACAGTGACAGCAGTGACAGACAGAACAGAAAGCCAGGACCAACCCGGTGTCAAGCGAGCGTACAGCAATACAGTGGATAGGTCGACCGTTGCCATTACACTCTGTACGTACAGGACTCCTAGATGACGTGACCGTTCCATTACATACAACCATACGACCGCTGGACAGGACGACATAAACAATGTTGTCACTTGAGCTGTACGCCAGACACTTCACTGAGGAGGATGATGACGACAGAAACTCAGTGATCAGACTACCTTCAGACATACTGACACAGACACACAGACACAGAGACGAATAAAGAGACAGATAGACAGACATCACAGACATACACTGCATCTCAAAAACTGGTACACTTTCTAATAACTCCAATACTGGTTCAATATTGACAAATTTTGGTACAAGGAATCATCAATTCATGAGAAATGTTAAGACAGCTGTGGTTTTCCTGTGGCAGCCACAAACAGGGCATGTAAACAGTAACACTCCAACAAAACAACAACGTCACTCAGAAAATTTAAAGTAATTAAGACATAACGTTAACCAACTGTTGATGAGCAGTCAGAAGCAAACTGATGTTGCTTCACTCAGACACAGGCTAAAAAACGTTTTTTTCCACTTGTCACATTGCTTTGCAACAGCAGACATTCACCACGAAGAGACAAGAGTCCTTGTATAGCATATGTATGATCAAAGCAATTACCTGAAGACGTGAATGTTGGCAGTGTCAGAGATAGCACACCAGACGTCAGTACGTGTCACACACATTGCTGACACTACGCCAACAATGTCCGTCTTCAACTCCTACCATTCAACAATCTCATCATAATAACTATCTCAGTAATCTCAGTATTGCTGTACCATGGAATTGCAATACAGGGTAAACAAGAAATCTGAGCTAATGCTCATGAGACGCGTGAGAGCCTATCACACTTTCTGTTCGCAGGTGGTCTTGATCTATCTCCATCCATTTTTTTCACAATTCACTGTTTTCACTGTTTTGCAGCTGAAAATCACCAAAAAACACTAAAAATCCCTATTTTGGGGTTCAAGGTCATTGATGTTGATACCACTAAAAAGCATGCCACCAGTGCTTGTTATGATAAGCAGCATGTTTGTGCCTATCTGTAACTCCAATAATGGAAAAATAACCACTTTTCAGGGGGTACCCCTCTTTGATACCTGCATGATTGCACAGGCCTCCTTGAACGTAAAGAGTCAGTACTTGGACTGCTAAAATCTACATTCAATGGCAAACATTCAGGTTGCCTTGGTCTATCTCTAGCTATCTCAGCGAAATTCACTTTTAAAATGTGTGTTGCAACCCAAAATTGTGAAAAATTCACTAAAACCCCCTATTTTAGGCGTTGAAGGTCATTCAAGGTCATCGATGTTGACATTGCCAAGAAGCTCATCGTCTGCGCTTGTTATGATATGCAGCATATCTGTGCCTATCTGCAACCATTTTCATGCTGGACAAGCCAATAGCGATAAAATAACGTCTTTTCAGGGGGTGCCCCTCTTTCGCTCTCTCTTTCGTGGGGACCCCCCCTCACCTAACTGCATGAAATTTTGTCACGAAATACTAGAAACAGTAGAGCTATCATAAGGTGTAAACCCGAAGTCTCTATCTCACATGGGCTTGAATCTGTACCGGGTCGTGACAGACGAACAGACAGATGGACAGAATTACCATAGCTAATACGCACTATAGCTCTATACTAGCTCTTGCGCACAAAAATGGAGCAAAATGGAAAAAATGTCATTAAATCATCAACAAAGTCTAATCACTTTGTACCAAACCATCCCCCATAAAATTTGATCGAAATCCACATGTAACTTTTTAGCAATAACAAATGGACAGATCCAAATACATAATTGGCTTCTTTGCTAGGTGTAAATACCTTCAAGAAAAGACCAGTCAAAGTTGGTATGCATAGACATATGAAAAAGACTTGCACTAGAAAAATAAAAGGCAAAAGGTCAGATTGAACGAGCTAGTAAACTAAAGAAACTAAAATGACTTCAAACATGAGTGAAATGAGAGAAATAGAACAAGTGCCAGTATGCACAAAAACGAAAAAAAATAAAGTACTAGCAAATAGTGGAGTCTTGAGATGAATATACCCAAAAATATTCATTAAAATCAGCAAAAGCTAAAATCAAAATAAAACTAAACGAGAGGTAAAATGGTATGCTAAAAAACTCCCCGACAGCAGTACAAAAATCCACAAAGTACAGACAGTGGTGTTGAGCTGACAAGCTGGAACCAATGCGAGAGGTCTGAAGTACAACCTTGGCAGCGACACATTCTTGTTCTTCGTAGCTGTAGATCATAATGGACCCAGAGCCGTCGACAGTAGACTTCACTGACAGCCAGACATCATAAGAGCTTCTGTCATTGGGTATCAGACAGTCAGCACCACTTCCGTCACTGCAGTCTACAACAGAATCAGAACTGGCACTCATACTGAAGCTGTGAGTTGGGAGATATGCAGAAATATGTAAAAATAGCAGTAAATTTCAGAAAAAAATTCAGCCAGAAAATGTTTCAGAAACTAACAATACACGTGTAAAACAAAAGTAGTTACAAAAATGAACACTAAAATGTTATACATGGTAAATTTATATTGATTCCACATAACAATTCCACACAGAACCTACAATGGAATCTTTTATTTTTCCAAGAAAAATTACAAAGTCTATGATAATCCAATAACTTGGACTTGCAAGTGTATCCACACTCCAGAGATAGCTTTAAATAATTTTCTATGGTCTAATCAATTTTAAATTCAAAAGAATTATTCGACCATCCTAATAAACTGCATTACAAATCATGCCCGTATGTCCATCTGTTGGTCTCACATGGTATTCTAACTTGAAGGCAAAATAGTGTATAAAAAGAACAAAAAATATGTTAGCATTCTCCAGAGTGGGAGCAACTGATGTGCCAAATTTTGGTTTCAAAAATCAATGACCTAGGCAGAAGGCTGCTCAGTGTCGACACTGGGCCAGCCCGACAAAGTTTTGCAGCTTATACGTATTATACGGGTACCTGAGCATGATTAATCAATAACAACACTGACCTTCAAGGGCTGAAGAGCGTGGTGAGATGACGTCACCGGTTGCCATGGTAACACAGCACGCACAGACAGCCTGCAAGCCATCGCCGACGGCGACGCTGCTGCGCAGGCTGCAAAACTCCGGCCTACTGGCGTATGAGACAATCTCATTGGCTGATGGACGATCACTCGGGTCACGTGACCAACAGACAACCATCAGGTCCAAGATGCTGGGTGGGTAACTCAACTCCTGAATGAATACACAAATGCACTGTGTTTATCTTCTAAAAAATCTTTCTTAAACCACTGTAATGCATACTGTCAATAAAATCAGCCAATTTTGTCGTAACTTTAAAACTAATTGTTACGTGTGAAAGCAGCTAGACTGCTTTTGCGCATCTTAGCCATCGCAATTCTGTCTGTCCGTCCGTCCGTCACACGAGTGAATCAGTCAAAAACGGTGCAAGCTAAGATCATCAAATCTTCACCGTCAGCTGCCTGGAAGACTCTAGTTTCAGGAACCGTAAAGCTTCTCCATAAATTCCGAGGGAATCACCCTAAACAAGAGTGCTAAATAAGAGGGGGTAAAAAAATTTGCGATTTTTAGCCAATAAGTCGCTGTATCTCAGTAATGGTGCGAGATAGGGCCTAGTTACTATTAATCACTAACAGAAAGTCGTACAATGGCTCTCGATTGCCACTGAATTCAATGACCTTGGATGACCTTGAATGCCATAATAGAGGTTTTTATAGATTTTTTCTCAATTTTGGGCTGCAAGACACATTTCAAAAGCGAATTGTGCCGAAATAAATTGAGAAAGACACAGAGAAGCTGCATATGAAATTTTCAGCACTGAACGTAGATTTTGACAATCCAAGTCTCGATTTCTAGGTTCAAGGAAACCTGCACACAAGGGCATCAAAGAGCAGTACCCCAGTAAAAGTCGTTATTTTACGGCTGTTTACTTTCATGAAAACGGTTGCAGATAGGCATGTATATGCTGCCTATCACAACAAACACTAACAAAGAGTTTTTTAGTCGAATCCACATCAATGACTCTGAAAAACCATGAATTTCCAAAATAAGGGTTTTTTAAATTGATTTTTGCAATCTTCGGCCGCAGTGGACACTCCTAGAATGAACTGCGATGAAATGGCTGGAGATAGTCTGACAGTTTGCAAACAGAAACTGCTATAGGCTTTCATGCATCTCGTGAGCATTCACTCAAATTTGTTGTTTTATACGCCAGCAGCTGCCTTCTGTCTGCTTTCCCTTTTTCTACTTTCAGTATGTTACGATGCAATGGATAAACAAATTGAAATTTCAAACAACTGTAAACTGTTGCAGTGTATGCTGAGGAAAAGTTGGTACTATTTTTCTGCCATACACCTGAAAACTATGCATCCTCCCATCACCCAGAAAGTTATGCGTATGCCTTCCATCTATGGTACGTGAATTTAACGTCAACTAACTAATTTTTAACCAAAAAAACGTTAATTAGTTACATTTTGTAGTATGCATATTGATTCCCAAAACTTGTTGACTGATCCTAGCTGACAGTGAATGAATTAAATGACAAGGCAAGAGATGTAAATAAGAGACCTTTGTAGAGAGTGGAGGTCGACCGCCGCTGAGCACGTGACTGCGTATGTTGATGTTACTGCCCGTGAGAGATGCACTGCCTTCATATGGGATCTTTAGCATCAACAACTCGTAGATGAACATTCCAAACGAAAAACAGTCCACCTAAAAGAAAGTAAAACAACAACAACTACTACTACTACTACTACTAATGTATGGCACTGAATGGCCTATTTTGTGCTGATGTGAGGTTAAGAAACAACTCACTCACTCACTCACTCACTCACTCACTACTACTACCACTACCACCATGTCTGCTGCTGCTGCTGTTGTTGTTGTTGTTGACAGATCCGATTCCAACCGTGTGTCCAGGTGTACAAGTCTCGGCATGGCATGGTTCCTGGATACCTGATCGATCTCTGCCATCGTAAATGTCGACAGCACATGTGACATTTTCTGGACCATGGGGCCTCTTTAGGGCGTAATGCAACATTTAAATGTTCACTTGGCGAAGCACAACATTTTCTGGCTTTGGGATTTTGTACTAGAATAACAACTCCCACTAATACCTTCTCAATGTTTGACTCCTCTCCACTGTGTTTTATGATCTCTGGTGCCACGAGTGGCAGCACACAATCATCACATCTACAACAAACACTAGCGAAGAGCTAGATCAACCACTACAACAACTAATAAAACAACAATAACAATTACTACTATCACTATCAAACCTTCTCAGTGTAAGACTCTTCTCCATTGTGCTGAATGATCTCCGGTGCCATGAATGGTGGTGTGCCGGCAAAACCCTTTGTACCGGATGGTAGGACGGCACGACTCACCCCATAGTCAGCAAGCTTAACCACAGTAGGCACCACGACGGACTCAGCTGAGTGAGGTAGAACAAGAGACCAGACAAGAACATTCTCAGACTTGAGATCACGGTAGATGATCTGCCGACTGTGTAGATAGCCGAGCGCTGATGCCACCTGGGCACAAACAGATAACAACAACCATAACAACAATAACGCTGCTCATATGAGTCAGACGCATGACCAGAAGTGCTTTACAATCTTAAAAGTGGTAGCCGACTGGCATGAGCTAATGATACTGCAGTGCACCATGCAGCCGCTGGCCATCCACTGTCGGTGCCCGTGAACAATTGGAACTTCACCCCATGGCCGATAAGCTACTGCTCATTTCCCATCATGCTGAGGGGAGAAGGCTGAGCTGACCTGAGCACGTAATAAAAGTTTGACTAAGAATGACTGACTGATAATATCACACACCTGTAAACAGGTAACTGACTCACCTGTACGATGACATATCGCATGATAATACTACTACTATTACTACACCTGTAGACACTACAGGTAACTCACTAACCTGTATGATGACGTCACGTATGACACGTATGGTCAGCCTGTCACCAGCCCGCAGGTATTCCTTGAGCCTGTCGCTGAGTGAGCCCTGCGGTGCCAGCTGCAGTACCAGTGACAGAGGGTCCAGACACAAAGCCAGCAGAGGCACAATGTGATCGTGCTGCAAGGACAGCAAGATGCCCACCTCCTTACGAGCGTTCAGGTATGAGTCACACATGTTCTTCAGTGGGTCCTTATTCCACTTCTGATTCTCCAACTGCGACAAATACAACAAGAAGCTCAGACTGATTGGTCCAGGGACCAGTGCGTGATGGTGGCACAACGATGCACTGACCATTCTCCGTTACTGGCAGCCTACCCCCACCATATCAAATGCCGGGACTCGGCCAAATGTCCACATTGCAATGCTGTGGATAAAAAGTGGAGCATCTGGTGTTTTGCTGCCCAGCCAACAAGGCCAGTAGAGTAACTTGGCCAGGAGATGAAGACATGACCGATCCACGACGCCTCTGAAGATTCCTAAAGCAAACTGGGGCAGTGACACACCCTCCCACTACTCTCCGACCAAGAATGAGAGAGAGAGAAGCCCAGCTGTCTCTATCATAGCTGACCGTAACCTATCTGTGCCTAAAAGCCAGCAAATGTGAACACAGTTTCTTACTTACTTGCAAAATTTGTGAATGTAAACTTCTGGCATGCCCAAAAAAATGCTACTATGCAATTTGCAATCGAAGCGCAACCGATTGAAAAATTGGTATCATAAAGGGGTCTGAATTGGTACTACAGGATAGTAGTTGAGCAACCTATTTGCTTCTTCAGACAGTTATCTGGTAAGATGTACCATTTAAACACAACAAATGCATTAACAGACAACATTCAGATGACAGACACAACCATGTGCCATAAGCATGGTACGGTCGACTAAAAAGGTGTCTAGGCATATAGATTTTTTATGGAAACACATCTCAGAGCTACGAAAACAACACAGAAAGAACAGGACGGATTTAGGGATGTTGCGCATGTTTGACAAAACAGGGGACCCATGAAAAGAAAGGCCACACAGGCGGGGGGGGAATTTCAAACAGCAGCATGGCATTTTCTGACCAGTGGGGAGATTTTAAGGCTAAGACTTTAAAAGTTCACTTGGTGCAGCATGACATTCTCTGAACTTGGGGCTCTGTATTGCAAAATGTGAAAGTTAACGAGGTTTCTTACCTACTTAATTCCTGAACCGAAAATGTGTTAGCCCTACTTATTTACTGAACAGGGCCAAATAGGGTTTACATCTGGCCTTACAAAAAGCGTGCATAGCTCTTTATGGAAACCCCCATCTGAGAGCTATGGAGCACCACCTACCATATGAGATCACATGATGTTTCCTGCCACCCAACATAGGTAAGTGCCTGATGAACCAGGCCGGTACTCGATGTACGTACCATGGTGGGATGGATGGCTGAGTTGATGCAACAAGCAATGTTATCACTAGTCTAAGCCACCACATCTGCGAGAGATGAAAGCTAAATAACTGAAAAAGTTGACAGAAATAAATGTTCTGGACTGCCAGTACTAGTGATTTTCTTGGCTCACACAGAAACTGCTCATTAATTGTAATCAATAATACATAAAGCATTGATAAACAGACAGAGACTGTTGAATGTTGATAAAAAGACAGCACAACAGCTGATGTCTGACCTGATACATCTGAAGCTGGGAGACTGTAGCAGTTATCGGTGGTTTGACTGGCTGCAGTAACTTCAGTGCTATAGGCACCAACTGTCCACTCGTCTGTAGCCACCACAGACACACACACACACACCACATGTTGTTTACCACACACATCTTACCACAGGCTGACACAGAAATTAATCGCTTTACATTAAATTGCTGAAAGCATCAGCAACACAGAACCAGGGTTGGCTTTTGGCCGGCAAAAGTCGGTTTCTGCCACCAGCAAAAACTTGGGCTAAAATGTCCGGCAAGTAAGCTGCTCAGAAATGCTCGTTATACTAATTTTCACACCGAAAGTAGCTTAACATGTGACATTTGTACCAAATTATAATATTACAGAAGCAACATCTGTTACTGATAACATAAGTGCAACTTTTTTGCACAATAATTGTAAACTAATTCATGTCAACAAATTCATACGAAAACAAAAGAACTGTATTGTTTAGCATTTGTTTCAAGCACAAAAAATGCACACAGTGTCAGTAATTAATTTCAGCAGTCATCACAACGTAACAGAAACTGGTAAAAACCTCTTTCTGCTGCACAGGTTTTATTTAACCTATTCAAAACTTTTCGTCCTCTATATGGCGGACCTTACTGATGTGGTTGCTGGACACAATGTGAAGTTCCACAGCTATGCTGATGACTCTCAGATGTACGTTCACTGTCAGCGTCACAACACAGTGTCTACCATTTCTCGTCTTGGTCATTGCGTTGCCGACATCGGCCACTGGATGGCAGCAAATCGTCTGCAGATGAATCCC
>Ga0056128_1003852_pt1 | contig 18630 bp, 11 predicted proteins | sample WorMetLIZISLAND2_FD_71113 | JGI IMG/M metagenome (GOLD analysis project Ga0056128, IMG submission 71113) | Marine gutless worms symbiont microbial communities from Max Planck institute for Marine Microbiology, Germany - Olavius geniculatus... ... | reverse complement strand
CTTCTAAGGGAGGGTGGGAAAGAGGGCATGCAGGGAGAAGAGAGGACGGGACGGAGGAGAAACAAGGGGAAGCCTTTTTGGTGATGTGGCCGAGGAAGTTTTTTATGCCTTAAGTCCACCTCTGTGTACTGTGTACTTATGTTGCACTGCGTGTGTACAGGAGTTGATGTTGTCTGTGTCGACTACACATGGTACTCTGTACTGTGTACTGTGTACGTTGAGTACTGTGTAATGTGTGCTGTATACATTGTGTGCTGTGCACTGTCAGTACTGTGTACACTGTGTACTGTGTACTCTGTGTTGTACTGCATGTGCACAGGAGATGTTGTCTGTGTTGACTGAGCTATCGGCTGACACCTCGCTGGGTCATGACGACTGCTTTGCACTGTGTTTAATGTCCCACGGTCAACTGCGCACTCTGCCCGTGTCATCATCAGACAGCAGTCAGACGGTCGAGTGCGAGTGTCTACTTGGTAGCGACTGTGCCGCTGTGCCGACGTCCTGTCTTCTCGCACCATTCTCTAATGACAGATGTCCGTCACTGCGTGGCAAGCCAAGGATTGTTATATTCCAGGCGTGCAGGGGAGGTATGTGCCTACTGCCTCCCTCCCTAAAAAGTTTTTGATATTATGTGTCAAAATGGTATGCTTTCGTGGACTCTTTGATCAATTTTGTTTTATTAACCAATTTTTAAAAAAAATTACTGTCAGAATCAGGACAAAATTTGTAATAGCTAACAATTTCACCACACCTTGAGGCATGTCGCTACACTACCATGTGAAATGTTAGCATTTTATCTATCGCCATTGGTCAATGTTGTTGTTGGCTATTTGATTAGATTAGTAAAAACTGCAGGATTTGACATTTCTTTAGACAATAACTGATATAATAAACAGGTTATTTTTTATTGTTAATTTCTTAAAATGTGTTATTACAGAAATCGTTTTGTTTTTACTTGTTGCTTTTTAGACACGGACATTTCACAAGGTAGTGTAGTGACACGCTGGGATCTACAGTGGGAGTGTCATTACAAATTTTTCTTGATTCTGACAGTGAAAGAATTTCGAAAATCGGTTTATATTTGATGATGAAATTAAGGCATATGAAAAAAGTGCTGCCATTTTTCGGTCCACCCTGTGCACACAGATGCTGTCGACCGGACACAGACAGACTTTGGCTCTGACGACACATGCGACTCAGCAGTTGTCACGACAGCCGATGCCGAACCAACTTCACTGCCACACAACATCCACCTCAGCTTCAAGGACTTCATCATCGGATACCCTACACAGACTGGTATCATTCATTCATTCTCTGACAATACCTGGAGTTGCCTGGTAATAATAGTGGCTGTAGTAGAACTAGTAACTACATTGTGTTTCAGAAAACCGGACCTCTGACACATTTTCAACTAACTCCAACAATCCTGGTTTAGTAGCAACAGATTTTGGTACAAAAAAATTGCTATGTAATCAGCATTTAGTAGCATTTGTTACTTTATGAAAATATTAAGAACAGAGTACCAGGTGACGTTTTTCTGTGGCACCTGCAGAGAGGTAATTGCATGGTAATACTCTAATGAAACAATGGCATCAGTCACAAAATTTCAGTTAATTAAACAAGGATAATGTTAACAATTTGTTGATTATTGACATTCAGTTAAATGAACTGAGTGAACTCTCGTAATGGCTGTGCCATGATGACAGCACTATAAACATTGGCATTGATATTATTATTATTATTATATTATCATGACTGTCAAACTGCTGTCACTTTCTCAGACACGGGTCTGAAGATATTTTTTTTATCTGTGACGAACGCCTATGGCTGAAAAGCAACGTGATGAATGGAGAAAAAACGTCTCATGCCTTATGTCTGAGTAGCGGGACGTCATTTTTTTTAACATTTATTGTAATTTCTGACCAAAATAGACATATATAAAAAGGTAATATTACTTTGGTAACATTAGTAATTAGCTGAGCTACATAATGTCTACAATGGAAATGAATTAGGAATTATAATATGATAGCAAGTGAGTTTTTAATGAGGGATTGAAGGTTTTGAAGTTAGTAAGTGCCAAGGAATTTCAGTGTTTTGGTGCTTCGATCCATAGACAATTTGTTTTGCAGGATTTTTTTAGCATTTAACAGGAATCCGTGATTCATAATCATGATCTAAATTGCCAACATAGTTGCTTCTTCTTCGACCCAAATACTCATTAAATTTGGTTGCTGTTAGTGTACTAGTATGTGCATTAAAGTATGTTGTGATGATTGTGCTGTGGTTGGATGTGATTGTGGTAGGGTTTCGTTCGTTCCGTAACACGCAGACTGGCAGTTGGTACTTGAATGCTTTGATACGAGTCTTTGCTGAGCGAGCTTGTGATACCGACGTTGCAGCCATGTTGAGACTGGTACACTTATGATTCAGACAGACATTGTTTAGTGTCTAGGATTACCTGTCCTTATACCCCAAGGCTGGATAGCTGTGAATTTATTTATTTATTTATTTCTTGACGCAGTATCCAGAACAATTACAGTGTAACATCACAGCTGGGCAACCAGGCAGAAATAAATGAACACTAACAGTTGCCCAACTGGTACATAAGAAATCCAACACTAAAAACACAAAAACTAGGCTACTAACATGGTCAGTAACATTGCAAATATGCTGACAAGTCAGTGTCTTTAAGGGATTGGCTGAAAGCAGCCTGAGAACTGAAGCAGACCGAGTCAGGCAGAGAATTCCAAATATTGACAATCCCGCATGCAGAAAAGTTTTGGCGAATACTCTTCGTGCAGCGTGTCTTGTACAGCTTGCAAACGTGGCCCCATGTACTAAAGTAGGTGCATTAAATGAAAAAAAAGACCATCAGCATCAATGTCTATTAATGCCGGAAAACTGGCTTAGCGTCTTTGTGGCTTTTGTAGCTGCAGTTTTCTAAAGGCCAGAAGTTCTAAAACGCTTAGATTTTTCTTGCGTGCCTTTGCATGATATTTCTCACACTAAACTGGATGAAGGAAGCAACTTGAGAATGATGCTAAGAGCAAGCCATGGCTGAAACCAATGTAGAACAGTTGATAGTTACTGTGAAATTTAGACCGAGTGTACATCATCATCAAGTCAAAACTGTGCATCATTTTTACTCCATTTATACTTCTACGGTGCTTTGTGGTTTTTCAGTGTTTATCACTAACTGATAGTAAAGAATTTTTCTCGTCTAGCCACGATTTTTTTGCGGCTTAGCTGCAGTCTTTGCGGCTTACTTGTGGCTAAATTGCTATTTTTGCGGCGGCGGCGGCGGTTTACCAAAATTTTCGCGGCTGGTGGCCGTCTAAGTCAGCAGTTCAGTGGGTCTGCCCGTTCTAGCTGGTTCCATTTTGATTGTACGTACAAGCGGATTTGGAGCGGGGATGTTTCACAGGCTGATAAAGCACCATCGAAGCAGGGTAGCTATGCAGCATTTGACAGCCCCGTATCCATGCAGCTTAAACATGTCTACAATCGCCAATGACGAGTACAATGGTGACGTGACTGATGACGTCACATGACTCCATAAGGTCAAGGTCATGACCCGAAAATGTCTGACGCTCATTATCTCCATGTCTGTGCAAGATATTCGTACAGTGACCGCAGACTACCTATAGGAAGCCGTCATGCTGAGTCCAACGGTGAAATTTTAAATGGTCATATTCTATTCTCAGAAACGATTCATCAGATTTGTTTCGTGTTTGGTTCGAGAGCATTGGGTTTATGTACCAGGTGGCAGCAGATTGAACTTTTTTTCTCTCCACCTGGATTCTAAAAGTTTGGATTTGGGATCTATGCATGCACTGTCGTTGCCATAGGGGGACACTGGGATAGACTTCCTTGCCGCCGCCGAATATACGGATCCACCGAAATTTTCGCCGCCGCCGCCGCCGCCGAAAATTTGCCGAAAAAATGCGGCTAGCCATAATCGCCACCGAATATCTGAAATTTATTAGCCACCACAAAAAATTCGGCGAACCTTTGGCCACGCATTCCGTTTGGTCTGCTTTTATACCCAATTCACATCGGCGATGTCGACGCGACTCAACTGTCATGACATTATGGACTACTGTTCTTAACTCTGAACTAAACACTTACTCATGGACAGATTTAAGTCCACAGCAGCATGCACATATGGAGTTTTTATGTGCATCGAAAAATTAGTGTTGTAGCTGTATTTTGACCGAAAATTAGCCGTAACGTTGCTGGAAAATTTTGTTTGCAACAAAATTTGACTAATCCAGATATCAATCGGTTCAGCCGGATTTATTTCTCTAAAAATTCGGCTAGAAAGTTTACACTGGGGGCACGCGTTCCCCTAGGAGTTTACCGAGTTAATCAAAATATTGTTCAAAATGCACCAAAACACTTCGTGTTCGCACAAAAAATCGGAAAAAGTCCTGAAGCAGGAGACACTCCTTTCCACCCTCAAGTCCTTCCTTACATCCAGGTTCTGGCTGGCCATGCCTCTATGATGCAAGCGTGCGTTGATGATGTTGTATGTAGGTGAACGAGTGCGTGTCCGGCTGGGTGTCAAACTGCGAAGATGCTCTGCTCTACAAAGGTCGTCAGTGCGCCTCAATACACGATAACCTCACGCGCGCCCACCTTTACCTCTTCCCTGCCATTTCATCCACTACGACAACGACTACTACTAGTACTACTACAGCGTGAACTACTACTACGAAATTTGGCGACAGGGCTTTCTCTGTGGCCGGGCCGGTCGCATGCATGCAGCAGTTCTTGAAGCAGACACCGTCAGCTCATTCGAGCGCGAACTGAAAACACTTCTATCCATGTTTTTAACGAGTTTTAATTGTTGACATTTGTAACGCACTCCCGGTCCAGGCTCGAGTAGGGAGGGCACTATAACTGCTACTTAGGCGCCTTAATTTTTTCTGAGACTTTGGCGCTTTATAAATCATTTACTTACTTACTTACTTATTTACTACTACTACTACTACTACTACTATACTACTACACAATCTCAGGCTGTTGTATCCTCATCGCAGAGTGAACGCTACAGCGTCGTTGACGTTCGATCCTGAGTGACGTAATGAAGAGGAATGTATTAGCTAAACAACGACCGTCTGCACTTCCTGGAAAACTTTAAACGGCCATATCCTAGCAACGGGTCATCCGATTCACTTCCGGCTTGATTCTGGAGTGAAATTAAGGACTGTATAATCTGTCAGGAGAGCAGGGAGCAATTGCTGTCGGAAAATTGTCAGAAAATTTGCTTGTTGTCTGAAAATTGTTGTTGAAAAATGCAAAATTTGGACAAAAACCCAATTTTGTTGAAATTTTGGGACAGAATTGAAATTTTAGTTCGTCGGAAATGGGCAATCGTTTGTCGTAAAATTGCAATTTCCTGCGCCGCCTCACTACTGCATGATGCATAGAACTCTTAAAATAAGGACTGACGGCGGCCATGCTCGGTTCCGCGAACTTGGGTCCATGGGTATTTTTATTTTTTAGTATTTCCAATATAACTTTGTCAAACGTGGTTCGTTTGTTACAAAATTCTGTACACAACGTGAACAAATGCTGCATATTTGGTTGCTGTATGATTCCGCCTACTTTATTCACACTGATACGCAATTGAAAAGCTAAACTACTAGAAATGTCAGAGTATAGCACCAGTGAATACAAAACAAACAGTGAAACTTTTAAGTTACTCGATTGTCATATGTTATAACTTCTTAAGGTGTTGAACTTTACGCAGCTGCATGACTAGTGACTGCAGACTACTGTATAAATCACAGACTTGCTGCTTATCATAACAATCAATGCCACCGTCGAGCTTTTCGCAGGTATCATCGATAACTCTGAACAACCTTGAAGGCTAAAAATAGAGGTTTTCGTGACTTCTTTTCAATTTCTGGCTGCGGTGCATATTTTGAGAATGAATTGCGCCGAAATGGCTGGAGATAGATAAGACAACCTGCGTATAAGATTTTTCGCATTAAACGTAGATTTTAGCTGATTAAATTTCGCCCCCCCCCCCTCTTTTTAGATTCAAGAAGTTTTCCGTATACGCGGCGTCAAATATGGGTACGCCTTCAAAATGCGCAATTTCTGGCATTCCACTAATTTAGCGTGAGAACGGTTGCAGATAGGCAAAGACTTGTTGCTTACCGCAACAAGCACTGCTGACGAGCTTTCCGCGGGTACAAACATTGATGACCTTGAACGACCTTTAACTCTGAAAAAGTAGGATTTTTGTGATTTTTCGCAATTTTGAGTTGCGGCGCATTATTTCAACCGTGAATTACGCCGACATTACTGGAGATAGACCAAGACTATCGCAACCTCCTTTCAAAAAGTCCTGCCAACGGAGGCCTCACATTTGGCTACTCTTTCAAAACGCATTGTCGTATTACGCGTTGTAGGCCTACGCTGATTCCCCACGTGGCAGCACCGATGTTGTCTCGCATCACGTGAGCTTTGCTCAGATTGCTTGTTTTGTCTCTGAACTTCCGAAGGTGTCGCGGGTGCGTTATATTCCTAAGTCGTGCGTCTGTGTGTCCGTAAGTCGCAAATAGTTTGCTAGCAGGTTATTTTTGTATTCAGTGGAGTGAATTTCGCCAAATTTCGGTTTTTGATGATAGCTGAGGCGAAAAAAACAGTCTTCAGTTTCAAAGGTCAAGCGCGATCGATCATCGCTGTAAGGTCAGGTGTGCCAAACTGCGCGACTCACAATTCTATCCGTATCTCGGTAAAAAACGCATATTATAGGTCTGGGCCTATACTGTACCAAATTTAAATGAACTCGTTAGGTTTTCCAAATCGTGGAGTCAAATTCAAGGTTTTCGGTATCGGCAGATTAGGTGCGTGGAGTATAGATTAGACAGATCACAATCTTAAATAATTTTTGTAACCATTTTAGTTTACACTTTAAGCTTACCGTACACTGTGTAGCTGGACAGTGGACAGACGCCGTGTTCGTTTGAACATCATCTTTATTTACATGGTTACACTGCGTATATATGTAGTAGGCCCACCGGTCATTGTAATATTTCGGTAAATCAATCAGTCAAAACAATGACGTACCAGGATGCGTAAAGAACGAAGCAGATTTCAACTTTGCACAGTCATTTATTTACTTTAAACCACCGGGTGCGACTGACATAATATCACGATGTTTGGAGTTTGGACACGTACGTCGTATGCAAGAAGCGGTTGCTGCCAGTGTTCGATTTGCCGAGGGAGCTAAGGGGGGGACCCCCACTAGATAAAAACGACCTCTCCACTGGAACTTGTCCAGTTGCTCCTGGAACTCTTCTGGGTGCCGACCCCCAGACAAGTTCTGGACTGACTGGACTGGAGTCGGATTATTTAACGATACTATATAGCGTCGTTAAATAATCCGACTCCAGTCCAGTCAGTCCAGAACTTGTCTGGGGGTCGGCACCCAGAAGAGTTCCAGGAGCAACTGGACAAAAAGTGGAGGTACTGAAAAATTTTTTTGCTCATTTCGCTCGCAGATTATTTGTATCCCCACGTTTAAGTTTGTGACGCCGTCCTTATTTGCTTTCATTATTATTTCAGTTGCACTAAATTTGGTCACTTGATTCTCGGGAAAATGAATATTTTGCCAAACATTTAGCCTATAATTGCCACTTGTATTTTAAGGCTATAATGCACCAAATTCGATTTCGCCTGGGGCTCTGCCGCAGCCCCAACTGGAGAGCTCATGGTGCTGCCGCAGACACTCTAGCGGGAATTTAAAAGGCAGAGAAGAGAATGAAGGAAGAAAAAGGGGGAAAGATACTCTGGATTTGCTCCTCAGGAAAAATTCTTAGTTACGCCATTGCAAAAAAAATCTATCTTATTTACAAAAAGCTTCAGCCCTGGATCTACTGGGTCCACGCGCCTCTTCAAATCTTGAATGCGCCCCTAAAATATGTTAAAATGCGTTAGCGTTAGCGGCCGGGTGTCTGCCCCGGACCACGATGGGGGAGTTCGCGATGCTACCCAAACCTCCTAATTCGCTGGGGATTGGGATATCCCCTCTTTCCAGAATATCACCTATCCCACACCCTATCCTATCGGCACCGCAGGCGCCTCGAACCTCGGCGCTCATTACCTTGCATGACAGACAGCCTAAACAAGTCACTGTACGTGTCATAGGCCTATAGTAAGTTTCGCATAATAATTTAGATCATTTTGCACGATATGTCAATGGTTGTCTCGCTGAAAATGTGGGGCAGAAAATGTGTATTTTTCTTTCTGTTAGAGGCCCTCAGTGACTCTAAAATATACTTAAAATGCGTTTGCGTTCTCGGACTCCGCTGGGGGAGCTTACGACGCTCTCCCAAACCCCTTAGTCGGCCAAACCCCTCTCAACTCTCGCGCGTTCGGCGTTCGCCAGCCGGCTACCCCCTACTGGTTTTTTGACAAATCGATCACTGGTTCTTGCGCATGAAGCATTTCGTCTGGCAGTCAGTCAACACTCGTGCAGGTGACCGACCCGATGACAGGCCGGAATGGAAGCGTTCGCGAGGTCGTCCTCGACATACGTGGATCCGGCGTGCAGCTGGAGGTCGACGTCGGGCTCACTGCAGATGCTGGATGGGACATGGTCGATGATCGTGATGTCTGGACGGCGCAACGACCCGTCGCTGGTTAAGCGGTCCAGTGAATGAGTGAGTGAGAGATTTGGTGCATGAGTTTTCTTTCTATCAACTTGAGCGTCAAATGATCCAGCGTGCGTTCACACAATTGTTGTCGAGGATGCATACTCTGCTCGACTTCGATGTAGTCGAGTGTCTGAGTCAGTGACGTCACTGAGTGATGTAGCTTCAACTGACACTGAGTCATCAGATACAGCGACAAAGTCATCTGAGTGATGCAGACATGTCTATTGGTACATGTGGTACAACGTCGGAAATGATAATTAACAAAGTAGCCCAGCGCAGTCAGTGAGACAATGTCATCATCCAACAACTGAATGAACTCCGGAAATGTCGAAACATCGGGCCCGACATCAGCATACAACAGCAGTGTGTGTACGTTCTGTGTAGACAGCTGTAAACACCGCTGATAGTCGCCACGTTTGTAAGCGTACAGCGCCTCGAAGTCTGTTGTGACAGTTGTGGCCACAGAAGCAAAGTCTCGCGCCATGAGCTGACGATATGTTGTCAGATGTTCAACCGCAGACTTCTGCAGTAACTCAACCAGTTCTGACGTGTTTTGTTCAGTTCTACACCGCGATAAGACACTATGACAGTCAACGAAGTTACGTGCGAGTATTGTCGATAAAATATTTATCAACTCGTCACTGAAACCGTTTCTTAACATTTTACGCGCAACGTGCAGCAGTGCGACTGCTGAGAAGTAAACAGAAAAACGTTCGTCGATTTTTGTCAAATCGTTCATCCAACGAACGCATGATCGTAAGGTAAGGGAGTAGCTTGACACCGTTGACAAAATGAAAAACTCACCGTTGCAAAGTGTGAACCACAAGTATGGCATTAAGTTGTCTAATCTCCAGTTAATAATTTGTGAAATCGCTTTCTGTAATTCTGATCGTGTTGGCCAACCAGTTAATTGTTTAATGTGACCTGGATGTTGCTGACGTCCCATGTAAGCATAACAGTTCCAAGTGGATTCCCGAGCACATTCTCCTATGTAAGCGTTTATGAACCAAGTGGATAAATGCTCTTCATCAAATAGCAGCTTACTTGCTAAAGACTTGTAGTTGAACGAGTTGTCCAGTAAGTTACAGTTGTTGACGAAATAATGTGGACAACGTGTGTCAGTCAACCAAACAGACAAAGTCTTCAACAATTTACAGGATATTCTGACAAAGTTTAAATTCTCAGTCCACCAGCTTCTTGGTTTCAATTCACAAGCCCACAACATGAGCGTTTTGGTGTGATAGTTACTCAGTGTGCCCGCTTCAGAGTTGTCTGCACTCTTAGTCAATTGCTCGATTTTTACGAAATATCGCAATGTATGATAAACAATCTGTTGTTCTGGTATCCAGCTGTTTAGCAGTACAATTTCGGCTCGTGAGAATGACATTCTCCACTGAAACTTACCCATTAGTTCGTGTTTTCTACATTGACGGTGTGCCACACCAACCACGTCACATCCGTTGCTGACAACACGATCAAGAGTTGCTAAGTCTGGCCAGCCGTAGTTTCTGTGTCGCGTTGGCCAATCAGCGGCTTGTGACGGCCACGACAGACAACGCACACAGCGAACTTTGTCAACGGACAATCGCGTCACGACTAAACGATGGCTATCTCTACATACAGCTGGTCCATGATCATCTCCGTCATTATCTATAAAGTCCTTGATGTTCGTCAAATATGCTCCCTCGTTGTACTCAATGTAGTTATATTTGCCATCATCAATGCCTTGTATCAGTAAGTAACGTAACGACAAGTACACATAGCCAGCTAAGTGACTGTCAATAATCTCGTATACTTTGACATAGTTGTGAAACTCAGCTGGTAACTCTGTTGGCGGTGGATGTCCTCGTGGTATTGCCAGCGTAGCGTTGTGGTAAAACATCACGTCAACATCACTAGCAAGCGGTACAAGCGGATCAATGTAGAACTCGGCAACACTTCCTGTTATTAGTGGAATGAATTCGGCTTCTTCGTCGTCCGGCGGACGTCTCAACTCGCCGCAACACCATGTAGCATCTACGTCGCAAATTCTTGGCCACGGAGGTAGTCGACAAGTACAGAGAAGAAACGCTGTAACTATTTCACTAGCATCGGAGCATTTGTCCCCCATGCTAGCTTTAACTCAATTCAGTTGACGCGTGAAACTTCTAAACGTTATCGTTCGAACGGTTAGGTCTAGTTCTGAACTGCTAGCATTGCTCCAATGACTGCAGACGCATGAACAGTCAGTCGTGTGTGACGGTAGATAAAAGACGTACCCGGTATAGTCAACGCTTAGATCCGTGTTAATACACACTAGGGAATGCAACTCGGGTACCCTGGTACCGAAAATTCGGGTAACCCGCCCGTTTTCAAACCCGTAAACCCGGGTTTGTGTGAGGGCAAAAACCGGGTTTTTGGGTTTAATTTTGAATGTCAATCAGTATACAGTACACTGCGCAGAAAAACGTGCAGAAACGGAAAACTCTTAATATGCAGCAAAATACCTTAAACAAACAAGATAATGTTCATACGAACACGGAGTCTATCCAATGCATTTCGATAGTTTACTGTATATGTCCGTATAAATATAGAATAAATAAATATCTATATAAAGATAGATTGGTAGAAAAAAATCAAACAGTTTAATTTCAAATTGTACAGCAGCAATGATCCTTTCATTCTTCTCTATTATTTCAACTAAATAGACCAAAAAAATTGTCAGTCACGAGACCATTTGATTCACCGACCTGGACACAGAAAGAAAGACGGAAGAATGGAAAGGTCACCATGCGATTATCTTGCACCGTTATAGAGATATGGCGCCTCAAAGATGACCTTTTGTGGTCACGTGACGTCATCGGTCACGTGACCATTCGACTCCCGGGTAAGGGATATGGGAAGGAAAAGAGAAAGAGGAAAGGGAAAGGAAAAGAAAAAAGAGGAAAGGGCAAGGGGGAAGGGAATGGGAAGGAAAAGGGGATGGAGAAGGGGAAGGGAAAGAAAAATGGAGAACGGAAAAGAGAGGGGAGGAAAAGGGGAAGGAAAAGGGGAAGGGGAAGGAAAGGGAAGGTGGAAGGATGATAGCTTAAGAAATGTAGTACGCACGGACGCACCCACGGACGCACGCACGGACGTACGGACACAAAGGTGATTTTATACTTTCTCCAATGCTATGCGATCATTAGACAGACAATTATAAAATTGCTAATGATGGTTTTTAGAAAATTTGAGATTTTTTACCAGTAAGTCGCCGTAAAGCCTATCTCAGAAACGGCGAGAAATGGGGCGAAGGATCAGTATTGGCGAAAGCTATGCGAAGTCCTTTCAGTTGATATGAAAATCGACGTCGGGTGAGCTTGAACGATCATCAGGCATTCTATTATACAAATCGTAGGTTTTTCGGAGCATACCACGAAAATCTGAAAGAAAATAAAACGACGCTATCAGGCTCAGCAGCAAAAAAATGCTGGGAGTTACGTGACGAGGGGCTTTGAACGACAGTGAGAAATTCAAAAACAGTAATTATTTTGGTCGCTATTTATTTTGGGAACATTTCGACTGGTTAAAGCTAAGATCAATACAAGGACATGAAGTACCTTATCGACTTTAAAACGATCTAAAATTACGTGACCTTGAATGACCTTTTAACTGCCATTTTATGCCAAAATCTTTTTCTTCGTTGGTTTGACTGGATTTTTTTGTTTGGCTTATACACTGTGTCTCAAAAAAAACATCCCCGACATTTTCGACTGTAACTCGGAAACCAATTATCAGATTTTAATAATTTTTGGTACAAATATTCCTGACACAACTTGCCATTAAATAGGTGTTTTAGTTTTCATCTTACGAGGGAACTTTAAGGCCAAAGGGAGTAGCTTCATGAAACTTTGCCGCGTGACGTGCTGCTAGATGGGGGTGATAACGCGAGTACAACTTTTAGGGGACACACCGTTCTTAAAATTTGGGAGGCTAAAAAACGTCAAAAATTTAGTACGTTTTACATCACTTTCGAGTTTGACTGCAAATATCTCTGAACTGGATAGAGATATCGACAAACGGTAAACGGCGTTATCAAATACAGTTCATTCCGCGTTGAATAAAAAAATTGTGTGAACTTTTGTCCACTAACGCCAGAGATTACGAGGCTAATGTTTACCCGCCCAAATCAATTTTTTCGAAAGGCCATATTTCGGCCCCCTAGGGGGTGCTGCGGCTTTAAATTTTTACAGGCGCTAGAGAATGACCAAATCTTACTAGCGCACTTCTCAACGGGGATGAAGGCTGAGAAAAAATTGGCTTAAAATATAGCGTATTAGCCGCGAGAACTTTGGAGACAGGGGGAGTAGCTTTATTAAACTTGCCACGTGACATGCTGCTAGATGGGGGGAAGGGTGATAACGCGGGTACAACTTTTGGGGGTCACCGCCCCCTTAGAATTTGGGAAGGCAAAAAACGTCCAAAATTTAGTACGTTTTACGACAACTTTCGAGTTTGACTGCAAATATCTCTAGAACGAATAGAGCTATCGACAAGCGGTAAAAAGCGTTATCAGGTACAATTAATACTGCGTTGAATAAAAAATTGGGTGAACTTTGGTCTACTAACACCAGAGATTACGAGGCTAATGTTTACCCACCCTAAGTCAATAGTGCGAGTTTTGCGTATGCTAATGCATTTGTGTGTGGGCCATGTGACTTTGCTACCGGAGGAATTTCACCCCTGTAAATTTCCCCCAATCGAACTTAGGGCGCCGGGCGGACTCACGTTGGGCTTGGCCCCAAATTTCTAGTTTCTAGTGCAGCGGCCAGCGAGCAGGCTATCGGAAAACTGATTGTCTGGCGGGCATTAATGCGATCGATTTAGGCGATCGACCGATCGATTGCCTCAAACGGAAAGCCTTGATTGTTGCCTGTTTGGCGTGCTCCGAGCTGAGCGGAGGGTTGTGAAGCTAACCGTTCTGGGTCCGGTAAAGATGTGTGGAAAACGTTTTGTGTTGCAGTGGCGGCAACGCGGGGCAGAAAGCTAGCATCGGAGAATGACAGAAAGTCTTCCTGCTAGTAAGTTTTCCGGTAGTGATCTCTCATCGGTTCCTCAGGCTAGTGACCGTACCAGTAGGATCGGTGAAGGTTTCCCTACACTTTTACCGGACTTAGAACAGCTAGCTTCACAACCTCAGAGCACGCCAGAAGGTGTCGAACCATTGATCCACATTGAGATAGAGAACTCAGGCTCAGTAGTTTAGCCGGATAGCACAATCGGAAAAAAACAGTTCCGATCCATTGTGGGTAAAGTCAGGCAAGATCATGCTGCCGTAATCCGATCACCGCGTAGATCTACATCGCTTCGCGTTACAGAACTACAGTAAAGACACTGCGGAATTACGGACAAGATGCAGGCAGATTTTCTTTCAGTAAAACTTTGAAAGCAAACAAAAAACCGCACTAATATTTTTGCGGGTCCAATAACAAATCAGGACGCAGGCTTTTTTCTAAGAACGGACGGAAACCACAAAAATAGTTTTCAAGGCCTGAGTATGCCTGCAGGAATTTAAAGCAAGACTGTGCATGCAAAGTAAAAATATTGCAAAATGTTGCAAGTAAAGATTGTTCGGCATAATGAAATTTGGGCTTTTGTCAGCCGTGCATGAATGAAGGGTGTTTTGAAAGCAAGCAGTCAGATACGCCCAATATAAGCTGTATTTTACGGCCATCAGCTATAGAGTGTGTAACAATATATAGATCACTCTTGTGTCATCTCTGTTCTTATCATTACATCTACAACATGGTTATATCTATAGAATATACTGAATCGTTGTCGTACCGCACGAGTGCTGATTATTTATCACCATGAGTACAAGAAAGTTGAGCTAATGCTCACGAGACGCGCGAAAGCTTATAGCAGTTCCTGTTCAGTAGTTTAGCTGAAAATTGGGGTGTTCACGCTAAGTTAATATACAGATACCAAATTCTCTATCTGAATCGCATAACGATAGTTGCGTGGCGCCATCTTGTGAATGATATAGACTTGTGTCGCAGCCCGAAATCGCCAAAAAAATCTATAAAAACCCCTATTTTGGCGTTTAAGGTCATCCAAGGTCATTGAATTCGGTGGCAATCGAGAGCCAGTGTACAACTTCAAATTAGTGGTTAATAGTAGCCTAGGCCCTATCTCGCATCGTTATTGAGATACGGCGACTTATTCACTAAAAATCGCAAATTTTTCCTACCCCCCTCTCATTTAGTGCTTTTGTTCAGGGTGACCCCCTTCGAATTTATGTAAAATCTTTACGGTTCCTGAAACTAGAGTCTTCCCGGCAGTCGATGGTAAAAATTTGGTGATCCTAGCTTGCATCGTTTTTGACTGATCCACCCGTGTGACAGACAGACGGACGGACGGACAGAGAGACAGACGGACAGAATTGCGATGGCTAAGACGCGCTATAGCAGTACCTGCTTTCGCGCGTAAAAAACTTATGTAACCACTACAATAGGCCTAACCGCTTAGTGCTTACTGGCAACATCTGCGGCGTTGTGTCAGGAGCGGGTAGGAGAACAATCACCCCTCCCCTCAAATTTTGGGCTGTCGGAAAATTTTCTCCTTCTTGGTAAATTTCCGTTAATAAATCAAACAGTTGAAACTAAAAACTTCCAATTTAAACAATAAATTTAAGCTAATGCTCACGAGACGCGCGACAGCCTATAGCAGTTCCTCGCAAACTGTCAGTCTATATCAAGCCATTTCGTCGCAGTTCATTCTTGGAATGTGCGCTGCAGCCGAAGATCGCAAAAAACAATAAAAAAACCCTTATTTTGGAAGCTTAAATTTTTCAAAGTCATTGATGTTGATACGACTGAAAAGTTCGTCACTAGCGTTTGTTGTGATAGGCAGCATACCCATGCCTATTTGCAATCGTTTTCACAAAAGACTGGCCAACAACGATAAAATAACGACTTTTACGGGGGTACCGCTCTTTGATGCCCTCGTGCGCACGTTTTCTTAAACCTAGAAAATCGAGACTTGAACCGTTGAAATTTACGTTCAGTGCCGAAAATTTCATACGTAGCTTGTCCATGTCTATCTCATTTGGTTTCGGTGCAATTCGCACTTCAAATGTGTCTCCCAGCCCGAAATTGCCAAAAAAACATAAAAACCCTTATTTTAGCGTCACCCCCAAAAATAGAAGTCAAAACGTGCAAAATTTGGTCCTATTTCGGACGACTTTAAACTTCGACGGCGAATATCTCCGGAACGGATAAAGATATTCAAAATCTGACAAGTATCTAATCTACCGCTAGGCCTATTTCTCCCACGGTCGGCGAAAAAAGTGCAATGAACTTTGGTTTACTAATCACGGGGGTTTAGAGGTGAAATCATACTCACCCAAATCGACTTTTTTGGAAAACCATATTTCGGCCACTAGAGCGTGCTGCGCCTCCAAATTTTTACAGACGCTAAAAATGACCAAATTTCACTAGCGCACTCCCATCGGGACGGAGATTTTTTCTTGCATTTTAATTTTTTTAAACTGGGTCCAAAATTGGCTTAAAATTTAGTAAACACGCGCCTATAATTTTGGCGGTAATGGGAGTGGCCCCACGAAACTCTACCACTTGACGTGCTGCTAGGTGGGTGTGATAACTCGGGTACAACTTTAGGGGGCAATGCCCCTCAAAATTTGGGAGGGCGAAGGCGTCTAAAATTCGGTGCGATTTCAGACAACTTTCGAGTTTGACTGCGAATATTTCTATAACGGATAGAAATATCGACATGGTGTTACCAAGCAATTTCCCTCGGAAGTTAAACAGAAAAATTGTGTGAATTTTGGTCCACTAATAAAAAAAGTTATAGACGAGCATGTTGGCCCACCCTAAGTCAACATTGCGCGTTTTGCGTATGGTAATGCATTTGAGTTCGGGCCACGTGACTTTGCTACCGAGGAAATTTCATTTTGCTGAATTTATCTCCAAATCGGACTTAGGGCGCCGGGCGGACTCACGTTGGGCTTTGCTCCAAATTTCTAGTTAAGAAACAAAATGCCGTATGCTTTCTAGGCAGTTTTCTTAGATTTAGGCAACTGGTCGCTGACGTTTGCATCTGTCAGTGGCCAAATTAACGCCAGCTTGTTCATTTAGCAACCATTTTTTTTTACCAAAAGCCATTAAAAACGGGAAACTTTTTTTATTTTTCACGCCATGGTCGTTTTTAACTATTGTTAATTTGCTAAACGTTTGAGTGGTGGTTATCGTTTAAACTTTTAAACGCGCGCATCCATACTGTCGAGTCGACTGTTCGGCCCTGATTGCTTGAACCCACTTTGACAAACGTACATTGGTTATTTCGTCAAAAAACTGTCATTTAGTTTATTTCAGTTCAGTTCAGTTCTGTTCTGTCACTCTATACACGCCTTAAAGATGTAGGTCGACGCCCGTGTATTGGTGATATATGCTGTAATGAAGCAGGTCACTGCGTCACTGAATATGGCTCGAGTTGGCGACCACTGCAGACGACGTTTTCTCACGGAATGCTGACGATGTATGGACACCTAGTCGCTTGCTCCGTCGCTCTGTCTTGTATGCAAATTATTCTGCATGCAACCACAAATGACGCATACAAAATTCTCTGTCGCCGTACTTCCTGCCCTACACGTCTTAGCGGTACATACGCCTAGCACTACAGATAAGCTCCCAACGCGCTGCAGCACTCCATATTATTTGGCTGTGTTCTTACGCACGGTAGTCAGCGAAACTTGGAACTATACACTGCGTTTCAAAAAAAACGTTCCACTTTGTAAATGTCCATATCTTTGACAAATATTAACCGATTTTCAAAACTTCTTCATCGATACACTTTCTGGACAACTGGCAATAAAGTGCTTATTAAATATCCCATCAGACCATGACTGTGTCGTTACGCTATCGTAAGTAAGTAAAGTGCCAATTTATATAGCGCCAAAATCTCTCGAGAATCAGGGCGAATTGGAGAGGAACGTGTAAAATATAAATGCAAGAAAAAACAACAACAATAGGCAACCAGCGTGTTGGAAGATGAAAAACACTTCCAACCAAAATCGCGGTGAATGATCTGCACGATGCTACACTGTATTAGACCCATTTTTGTCGATATCTGGCGTGTTGAACGATGTGCTTGTTTCTGGTCTTCGTGGTTTAGTAAGCTTACTACTTTATCCACAGTGACATTCTCTTTAGTTACCTGCATTCTTAAGTCTGCCGTTTTAATGCCTTTGGTCGGTGCTTCTTGCTTTCCAAATCGTTTCAGTAACGTGTCTACTCATTTTTTTTATTTTATTTATCTTTAAACATTTCGTCAGAATTCTCCGCAAACTTTATTTTTCAAACTCGTGTAAGTTTTTTTAGTCAAAGCCTCGTCCTTACTGCTAAGTGCACGTTACATTACCGGTGTGTCATCACTGCAAAAAATGTAAAATTATTATTTAAAATAATATATTCTGCTTTTTTTCCAAACACAAGAAATGTATCAAAATCTAAACAGCATTTACTTTTAATATGAAAATTAGTTGAAAATTGTTTCAAAAAATAATTGTTGCTTATGTATTACTATAATTTTAGTAATTTTTGGCAATTTAAGTTTCGCATGGTAGTGCAGCGAAGCAGTTAAGGTGTGGTCGGACGTTTAATAACCACACTACTGCTATTTGTCTATTTAGTGTGCCAGTGAAAGAATATTGAAAATTGGTCAAAATTTGACAAAGATATTCATCATTTTATTTCGTTCATAGACACATAGCATGACATTTTAAAGGTCACAAGTAATGAACTGGAACGACAAGGTTGAAACAACACTGAGAGCCGCCCATAAGCCTAAATAATACAAAACTCATGCAAAATAAACGAGCAGTTAAAAACACTTCAAAAATACGGCAAAATCAACAGAGCCTATAGACTGTTTAAAGGTGTTGATACTTCTAAAATTAACACTACTTGGTAATGAATTCCAA
>Ga0056128_1003850_pt1 | contig 18634 bp, 8 predicted proteins | sample WorMetLIZISLAND2_FD_71113 | JGI IMG/M metagenome (GOLD analysis project Ga0056128, IMG submission 71113) | Marine gutless worms symbiont microbial communities from Max Planck institute for Marine Microbiology, Germany - Olavius geniculatus... ... | reverse complement strand
GACCGAATGTGCGGCCTAAAAGCTGCATTAATGCGTTAAGGCGGCAACTGCATCAAGCCAGCCGCAGGTGTTTCTAATTATTGGCAAACCAGCTGATCTGATATGCTAATAAAAAAAAAGTCCGTCGCAAAAATAGGACCTAAATGAGCTACCTCCAAGTGCAAGGCCAAACATCAGTTCGAGAAGGTGTCCTTCGCGGAATGTGGATTGTGGAAAGCAGGACTTTGAAAAGATGTATTTTGCGGAATTAAAATTGCGAAAAATGTTCTTGTTGTTGAGTTATATCTAATAACCTGAGCAAGTGACTCGGTCTTCGTGCCACCGCGTCGTTTGTGGACTGGGCCTAGAGGCTACTTGAGATAACCTTGCATTCTTGTGTGATGTGCCGGCTTATGCTGAGTTAACGAACTTCAAGGCGTTTCAAGAGCTAAGTTGATTCGAGACTCAAATTATAAGCCTAAGCCTATGCAAAGTTGATTATTTGATTTTATTCAAATTTTGTGGAATGCAGAATGCAGAAAAACTCTATAAGATGTAATTTGTGGAACGTTCCACAGGTGAAATTCCGCAAAGTACACCTTCCCCATAAGTTCATATATAAGTCCCTGACTCCTGAACTATATCTGAGGTATTCTGGTGAAAGGGAGTAGCAACCCAACCCCTGACCAGTCCGTGAGGAGGCAAGAGACACTCATGTCTTCCTTAATTATCACTAGGCCTACAGTTCTGCACCTAAGTATATTTGTGTCATGCATTCAGCACTGCCAGTAAATCCAAAACCACTACTGGTCAGATGTTTTAAACTTGTTGAAGCTGACCACACTCTGAATAAGAAAAAGAAGAAGACATTCTTATGCAGGATTTTTTAAAAAAAATTTCATGTATGGTCCTTCAAACACAGGTCTTGAATCTGCTGAAACTGTCAACGAGAACAAAGACCAGATACAACAGCTTACTGCTGACCTAAAATGAGTCTTTTTCTGATGTCCATACTCGCACAGTCACATTTCACAATTATATCATGCTGAAAACGACAAAAAAACAAAATACAATGCTCAAGAAACACAGTATAAATTCTAATAAGAACCAGAAACAGCAGTCAACCACTGAAATAAGCATATTTAGCGTTAAAATAATAGCAGAAGTCACACATACCGGCGGCAGCGAGTGGTCCATGTGGCCAGCCGTCTCGAAGGATGTTGACTGCCCACGTTTCACCGACGAGGCCAAAGAAATGAACCAGGACAAGCCAGGCACAGCAAACTATCCAGCTGCCTTGTAACGCCATCTCCGGTTCACTGTAGATGGCGACAGTGCGAATTCCTGGCGGAGAACTGATCTAAGTTATATTTTCGACTAACGCAGATAGAGGTACTCCGGCGGCGACAAATGGCCAGGTACACTCAGACTGGTAACGAGGTCACATGAGTGTCGCTACAGTCCTCCCCGACATCATGCAGCAACTGCCGACGGAAATGCAGAAGCATTGTTACGCCGATAACCCCTAATGCATGTCGATAGCATCCCTCTATAGACTGCTGTTGCTAACTGTCACTTTTCTGCCATACGCTTTACAAAGTCGAGCATTTTGAGCGTCACCGTCAGGCCTGCGCCAGGTAATCTGCGACATCTGCAGCACGGCCGCACGGGCCCAGAGTAGGCTCCGGCAAGGCCTTGGCCGAGCGCCAGCTGGCTAGCTGGCTAGGCGTATGCATATGCATGAAATAAAAGTGAAGTCTTTACTCAGTGCTTTTACTTGCATACTGACGATTTATTTTTCTCGTATTAGATATTTTTTGTTGTGTTGTTGTTTTGTAAAGTAAACAAAACTTTTGGACTTGAAGGATTTTGGTGATTTTACTTGATATTTGCTGCAAATTTTACTGCTATTATTTTGCAGTACTAACAGATGTGTTTAGTGACAGTTGCCACAGTTTTCCGTACATACGCATTAAGCCTATTTTGAATGTTATGAGTTATAACCCTGACCACAGTGGTACATCCGGCAGTGTGTGACGCGTTACATATTTGTCACTAAATGCTGTAATTTATAGCCTCCAGTTGTTCTATTATCAATATATTAGTCACTGGCCGTTCGTATTCTTTGATGCTGAAGTACCTTTCATGTGTCATACTCTACTCATAGATTTTCCTTTTTCAATTTTTATTATTTTCTGTGTTATTTATTTACCAGATATTGTTGAGTTTAGTTTTTTAAACTGTTGATGTGTCTGTATGAGCAGTGATGAATCATGCAGCGGCTTCTGGTAGCACGGCTAGTCACGAAGAGCCTTCATCATTCTCGGCTGTAATGTCAGACACACAGCGGTCGACGTCCGGTGAGTCCGTGCAGTTGGCAGATCGATCCACCATCTACAGGAGTCATGACTACGAAGAACTGCCTACTAGCAGGTTGTTTTGATTCATATCTCGAGGGTAGAATGGAAAACATCCTATTCATTTTTGATGAGATTTCTGGAAATTCAAAAAACTTTTTTATGCGATGCATTTTTAGAAAGATTCTTTCACATTATTTTAACATTATTGTAAGGTTTGTTAGTCAATAATATACAGATTTGCTGGCTATGTTTGTTTTGTGATGAAATAAATATTTACTTCTAGAGCATTTTAAGAACTTTGTAGTACATAGCTAGCAGCTCTTGCTATATACAACTGCTATATACGATCTTTTTACGCGTGATAGCAGAATGCTTTGTGCATCTTAGCCATGGCCTGGGCGTCCGTCCGTCCGTCTGTCTGTCTGTCACACTACTGTATTGTGTCAAAATGGTGCAAGCTAGGATCATGAAATCTTCACTGTGGACTATCGTGACAAAATTTCGTGTTTCTGGGTGAGGAGATTTTCCTTCAGCTAGGGCATCAAATAGGGGTACCCCCTAAAAAGACATTATTTTGCCACTATTGGTTCTTATAGTGTGAAAACGGTTGCGGATAGGTACAAACATGCTGCTTATAATAACAAGCACTGGTGACAGGTTTTTGATTTATCAACACCGATGACCTTGAATGACCTTGAACCCTCCAAAAAGAGGTTTTAATGAATTTTTGCGCAATTTTTTGATGCAAGGCGCATTTCAATACTGAATTGCAACAAAATAGCTGGAGATAGACCAAGACAACCTGCATATGAAATTTTCAACATTAAACGTAGATTTTAGCAGTCCAAGTTTCGACCCTTTACATTTAAGGAGGCCGGTGCAGGCGGGCGTCAAAGATGGCTACCTACCTAAAAAGTGGTTATTTTACCGCAATTATCTCGTGTAGCATGAAAGCGGTTGCAGATAGGCACAGACATGCTGCTTATCATAACAAGCACTAGTGATGAGTTTTTGAATGGTGTCATGGTGGTGATGTGGTTTTATGTGCGATAGAAGAATGCTTTGCGCTTCTTAGCCATTGCCAAGGCGTCCCTCCTTCTGTATGTCTGTCACATTCTTGAGCCCTATCAAAACGGTGCAAGCTAGGATTATGAAATCTTCACTGTGGGCTGCCCAAAGTCTCTAGTTTTTACAGACAAATTTTCATGCCCATCAGCGGATTGCACTGAAATGGCTGGAGATTTTTTGCATTTAACGTAGATTTTGGCAATTCAAGTCCCATCCCTCTAGGCTCAAGGAGGCCTGTGCAGGCGGGCATCAAAGAGGGGTACTCCTTTAAAAAGTTGTTATTTTACCACTATTAGCTTGTCTAGCGTGAAAACAGTTGCAGATAGGCACAGATATGCTGTTTATCATAACAAGCACTAGTGACGAGTTTTTGAATGGTGTCAACATCGATGACCTTGAATGACCTTGAACCTTAAACGATAGGAGATTTTAGCATTGTTTTGCAATTTTCAGCTGTGGCGCACACTTCAAGAGTGAATTGCACCAAAATAGCTGGAGATAAACCTGGACAACCTGCATATAGAAGTTTTAGCATCGAACACCAATTTTTAACAATTTAAATTTTGACCTCTTAAATTCAAGGAGTCTTCCGTATACGGAGGACTCAAATTTGGGTATTCCTTCAAAATGCATTATTTTTTATTGCAGCTGTACACGATTGCCCAGGTGGCACGATCTCTGTTATTGCACGTCACGTGAGCTTTGCTCAAATTACTTCTAGTAAATTTGTGCACATTTGTTGATGCATGGAAATATTGTTGCATGCATCATATAATAACTATTTCAGCACAGCTCTGGCTATGGTATATCAAATACATTACTTTATGTACTATGTAATATGTATATGTTAACAATACATTATTAGCTGTCTGTTTGTGAAAATTATCTAATGTTAATCAGTAATATTACTGATATTGTAGCTATGAGAACCCAGACTATGGTTACTATTCGGCACGTGGAGAAGACTGTGCAATGCTGGCAGCATCCGCAGACAATCACTCACCAGTGGAAGAATCAAATGTCATTGGTACCCCAATGTCATCACTGCATTCCAGTCTAATAACATCAGGTGACGACCAGTCGACCCTACTCGGACGACGCTCCTGCCAGGGATTCAGGTTGTAGTTGTTCGGTTTTCTGTCCTGTTTCAGTGATTTACCAACAAGTTAGAGTGTATTGCATGTAAAGCATGCAGTTAGTTAACAGTGGTTGTCTTAATGAAATTTTTAGGGGACTTGGCCTTTTTTCTCGCCTTTATAGAAACTTGGCTTTTTGTATGAAAACCAAAAGTTAAACTTCGCTTTTGTTTTTTTTTCTGAGCTGCTCATTGTTAAGCATAACAGAACATTAGCACTTTTATTTTTTCTATTAAATGAAGTAAATAGCTGGTTGGGGTGTGCGGAATCTGTTGAGAATTTCGGTTCTTTAAAAACCAGATCGAACTGAACCGCCGTTAAATTTTGAAAAGCGAAAACTCTGTTTCCGCGGTTCGGTTTTTAGATTTTTTAGATGGTTTTTACACTTTTCATGTTAGTTAGCGTAATTTTTTTCTAGGCTTAGTTTCAAAACACTTCGGCCGACGATTAGTTCGACCGTTACAGCAGTCAGCACACGAAGTAGTCTGCATATTGCTGATGTTATACGCAGAGTAACAGGTGGCTATCGTGGATGCCGGTAGCAGTGCAAATTTGAAATCTGTTGTTTGGCAGTTTTGTATACAACGCACTAAACATCAAACTCTGAATGCCGAAAACCGAATTGAACACCATGGTTTTTTATAAAAACCAAAAACCGAACCGATAATCATCTTTTGAAAGTCATATTTTGAAAACTGCACACACCTATATGCTGGTTTTTATATTTTTTAGCTGATGTTGCATGTTGTCAAATTACCAGCACATTGAGTTTGATGCTCAAATGTGCTGTTCAAACTGGTAGAAAACGAGTCAATCCACTTTACTGCACATTGCCTACGTCACCACAGACTAAGAAGTCTGCGCATTGTTCGGCGTCGACAGCACTTTGCATGTCTCTGTGTGTATCTGTGGTTGCCATTCTGCTTGCTGTCTTGGCATGTGTCCTGGTCGTCGGCTCTGTCTACAGTACTGGTATGTAGGAATATACAAATAGTGACTGGCTTCGGGGTCATCATTGAAAATTTTTGACCCGGAGTTTATAACATGTTGCCCAAGATTGAAGATCGAGGGCAACGTTTTACGAACTGAGGGGAAAAATTTACAATGCTGATCAACAAGCCAGTCACTATTTGTTTTGTTATACTTCAAAACTAAACAATCCTATGAGTCAACAAGTAAACAATCATGAAAAAGCTGTGATGACTTCAATGTTGCCAGTCAGCAATGCGCAGGCAGCAGTACATGTCTGTTAACGTCACGCGACACAATTTCGACCAATCGTGTGCAGGTATTTTGCGTTGAGGTATAACAATGTCCGATGTCAGTCTTGCAAGTATTTTTATTATTATCGTGTGTGTGTGAACTGTGCTGCTAGCCTTCCGCTACTTGGTATGGTTTGCTCGACAATTACCTGTTATTATCTCCTAAAATAATTTGTCACGTTTTAGAGACGAGAATTCCCAAGATGTCAGTGTGTAGCAGAGATGCTGCCTGCATTGTAAACTTCTTATTTTTCAATGCTGCTTTTTTAAAGAATTGATGGTGTCATGTATTGTTTTTGAATTAATATGCCATTTTTCTTGGCTTGTTTTACAGTTATTACATCTTAAATTTGTGACAAAACTGATAGCCTCATTTTTGTATTTTTGTGGTTTGTGTTTCTATAAAGGTTAAACTTTCTGTTTACTGTAAAGTTTAAACTTACTGTTCCATTATTGTGTTTGTGTGCATTCTGCCTAAAAAAGACCGTCCCCAAAATGACCTATACTGTTTTGGTTGGGACGTTAAACCCTACTCACTCACTATTTTTTTTAATTAATATGCTATTTTTCTTGGTTTGTTTTACAGTTATTACATCTTAAATTCGTCTGATAAGCTTTTACTGAAGTGTAGCTATTTGTTTTGGCAGCTGCTTTCTAAATTGGGTCACAGTGTAGTTAATCTGGTTGGTAGTAGTCGGTAAACAGTTTGCAAATAAGGTTGATGGTCTCGGTGTTGTGCTGTCACATTTCATATCACAAAACATTTTGTTGTTGATGTTTGTTTCGAAAGGTTCAAGAAGTGTACCTGAGGCAACTTTGATGCGACTTGAGGCTCTAGAACAACATTATAATCTGCTAGTCAAAGTGGTTAGTACCAAACACTTAACTACAGGGTGGGCCCAAAAAAACGTGGCACTTTATTTTTGTCTCTATTTTTGCCAATTATTGACCGATTTTTAAAATTCTTTTACTGGCACACTCTGCGGACAATTTGCAATAACGAGATTATTACATATCCCACCACACCGTAAATGCATCTCCACACTACCTTGTGAAATACCAATAAAATATGCATAAATAACGGACAATAAAAAACAAACATTTTGGTAAAACTGAAGAAAAAAACACTTCAAACCAACATTGCAGTGAATGGTCTGTATGACACTAGACTGTTTGGGTATAACACAGTTTAGTTTCATACGAATCATTCACGGCAATGTTGGTCTGAAGTGTTTTTTTTCATTCACCTAAATTTTTGTTATTATCGTTAGTTTTTGCTTACATTTATATCTCACAAAGTTTAGAGATGCATTTACTGTGTGGTGGGATGTATAATAATCGCATTATGGCAAATTGTCTGCAGAGTGTGCCAGTGAAAGAATTTTGAAAATCGGTCAATAATTGGCGAAGATATAGACAAAAGTAAAGTGCCTCATTTTTTTATGGCCTACTGTGCCTGTTAACTGGCTGTGATAGATTAAAGTCTACTTATTGGCTTAGATTATGCGTGCATCTGTAGTCACAATTCAGCTGAATAAGTTATAACATGAAAATTCAATGTTGCAGAGTGCTTGAGTAGTGTTTAAGTGATGGTTTGTAAGAGCATAATTTGTCTCTGTTGCAATTTCCAGTCATATGGTCTTGAAGTGTTTGTTATATTATGAATGGTTTAAAATTTTTCTCCTATTAAACTTGGTTTATTTACAGCACTAACTATTTGAAGGCTGGAATTTAATTAATGATCGGTTCATTGAGTAGTTTGTGTTTGCGTAAATTGTAGAAAAACTGGTGGTAATTTGTTCGCTGTAGATAGTTCTTTAATGTGAAACTGAAAGTTGGTTTTTCCCGCTGTGACAGCTGAATAGCAGTGGTACGGAGGAGGACAGTGGGGATGCTCAGCTGATGAGAGATAATCTGTTTGCTGAGATGAGGGCGGAGTTTCACGATGAAATGACTGAGTTGCAGAGTGATCTTTCCAGTGAAATATCGAACATCAGCAGGCAGCTTGTATGTTGTCATATTCTATTTTCTTCTGTACTCTGTTAATCAGAGCATTTGTGAATATTTTTCTTAATTGCAAATTGTGTCTTTATTTTTATTTATATGATTTTAATTATTTATATGAAATTGGCAAGCTCTTGGTTAAATCTGTAAAATTACCAGATAAACAGCAACTGAAAGCCATAGCAATGTAGCAGTTATTTTTACTTAGATAATTTTAATTTTTTGGTGAAATTGGTAAGCTCTTGCTTTAATCTGAAAAAGGACCAGGGGCTAAATTTTTGAAATTTTCCTAAGATATTTTCCAAAGATCTTCTTATATCAGATGATTCAGGAATTCCAACGAAGTTTTCTTTTTCAAATTTTTGACAGCTTTCTTTGTGTTTCCAAAGATCTTCTTCTTTTCTTATCTTCCTAAATTAGTTCAACCAATCAGATGCACTTATACTGACCATATGACATAATCAAAACTTCTCTGGAAAACTTTTTATCTTAGCACGTCCATGGGAAATGCATTTTACACACCGCATCATTTTTAAAGCTGACTAAACATCAATTTCCTTTACTTACCTATTGTTGATTTTACCACAGCATTATGCAAATTAGCTATGACGTCACATATGACGTTTAAGCTAAGTGTCAACATTGCGTGCTTTTTTGCAAATTTCGTTCTATTACACAACTTTCTCCGTGTAGGAGAAGGTTAGTGCTTTTCTACACATTTGCCTAAATTCTTTCTAAGAAGTTTCCAAAGAGGTTTTGAAAATTGCACACCGTTTCTCAAAATTTCCTTTGGAAGATCTTCTCAAATTCTTCAGGATATTTTCTAAAGAAGTTTCGAAAATCCGCATAGCCTACTTTCTTTGGAAAAGAAGTCTTCCAAAGATATTTCTAAGAAGTTTAGAAAATTTGGCCCTAGGTAACTTAGCCATAGCAATGTGGCATAACAGTGCTCTTGCAGGCTGTTTAGTTGACGTAAGAATGCCTGAACTTCATCAAATATTAACCAGTTTTTAAAATTGTTTTACTATCAGAGTTAGGAGGAGAAAATTTGTAATAACACTGTCACTAAAGATCCCATCACATCTCAAGTGTGTTGGGATTTGCCTGAATACTGCTATATTCTATGAACGCTTCAGAGAGCCATCAAAGAAATCACTGTACAGTTTAACTTAGCAAGTTTTCAAAATCACGCTTCAGATGCCTTTACTTTCACTGAACCGACAGCTTCAAAGTTCAGCCAAAACTCACAGGGTGGCCCCAGAATACCACATTTTTCTGTGCCTGAACTTCGTCAAATATTAACCAATTTTCAAAATTATTTCACTGTCAGAGTTAGGAGGAGAAAATTTGTAATAACACTGTCACTGAAGATCTTATCGCATCTCAAGTGTGTTGCTGCACTACCTTGCGATCTGCCTGAATACTGCAGATCAGCTGAGATGACAGATATTGTTTGTAAACTTAAACTTTGTAATGTTAACCTCCACTCTAACTCTAACTCTGGCCTAAGGCACGTAGTTAATCTACATACATGCAGTGATTTGCGTTGCTTTCGTCTACATTTTCTATGCCTCCTGACATCATCACTGACGTCATTGGCATTTGCTTAGTGTTTTCTTAATGAAAGTTTTGTGTGTTTATAAAATAAAGTTATTACTAGAGTGAGACGGTTTACTTCTAACAATCGTAGTCTGATTCATCAGTATGCTTTTAAGACACTGACATTTTACAAGGTAGTGTAGCAACACACTCGGCATGTGGTGGGATTTTTGATGATAATGTTATTACAGTCTTTTTCTTGGTTCTGACAGTGAAAGAACAAGTTGAAAATCTGTTAATATTTGATGAAGTTACAGTGTAGAGAAAAAGTGTGTCATTTTGGGGCCATCGTGCATATGAACAGTGTTGAAATGGACAGCTGACATTGGAACATTGTTTTATGGAAAAGTTTATTGATTGTTATCTTTTGTGGATGTGTATGACAGAGTGTTGCTGTCAACAGTGTCATGTCACACTGTGAGCATAAAGTGGAAACGGCGGGAATTCCAGCTGGTATTCCCCAGGTTGCTACACAGTGGAAGCCGGACACAATACAGGAAGCAAATGTAGTTGTTTTTGTCTTGTTTGTTTAAATTTCTGTATTAGTCTGTCAAAATGATTGCGAATGTACACGGGGTTCAAATAAAAATGCATTTTTTGTCTTTTTTCATGGCTCATCATCATCGACAAAATCATTTATAATGCACCATTTGCAGTGAAAATTAAAAACAGTACAATGTTCGTCTGTGCAATATTAAAACTAAGAATTAAAAGCAGTTAAAATAGTTGTTGAAAATCGCTTAGATGTCAAATCATATAACAATAAATTTGAGCAACATTTTTGGCAAATGAAGAGGAAAGAATTTTAATTCAAAATATGTCAACAGAATTTGGCTGTTGGGTAAAAATCCTTTGCTAAAAAGTGTAAAAATCCGAAAACTGCTTAGTATCTTGGAAGCAAATCTTGCTCCATCGAAACGTCTCATTAATACTTTCCATTGTAAAGCATATTTCTTTCGCGGCTATACGCAGGTCAGACTTTTTACATGCAAAAGCAGCTACTGCTGTAGCACGTCTTAGCCATCGCAATTCTGTCCATCTGTTCGTCCGTCTGTCCGCCTGTCACACAGGTGGATCAGTCCAGAACAGTGCAAGCTAGGATCACCAATTTTTCAGCATCGGCTGCTTGGAAGACTCTAGTTTCAGGATCCGTAAAGCTTTTCCATAAATTAAAGAAGGGTCACCTCGAGCGAGGGCGCTAAATGAGAAGGAATAGGGAAAATTTGCTATTTTAAGCCAATACTGCTGAGCAAGACCAGTTGTGCCATTTGGCGCCCTCTGGCGAGTGTAAAAGAAACATCATTGCTATGAGATGGGTGAGCTTAGAATTTGGTCGCACCGGTTTTTCAAACATGCACCGCCGTTGTGCGTTTTCCTTTGCATTAGCCGGGCTTTTCTTGTTTTGCATAGGTTTTGGCTAGGAGTGACTCAGTAACTCGGTAAATTTGGCCTCTGATGGTTTTCGCTGGTGTTTTACGTAGAACTTCTTCATCACTGGCATTGAGTGTACCACGGACGGTGGCACAAGTGCTGTCCTGCTCGCAAGGCAAATGCCAGATGGACACAGCGTCCAGTACAGCTGCAAATGTCGAGGCAAGCTTCACGAATCCATTCAGCATCGTTTCTGCAAGTTGCACTATTGGCACTGTCCGATTGGTTTATAATTCCAGTCCCTTGCCGAGTCTACGAGTTTCAGTATTTTCTTGCATGGTTGTTTGAGGCATAGTTTGTTGTGTGGACCGGTTCTAGTATTCTGTTCCGTATCAGGCTGCTGTCGGAATGTTTAAGCTGCCGTAGTAAGTAGCAAGCCACTTGCTTTTATCAATTGTTGACAATTTCCAGCAGCATTCTGCTGAACGTACTGCATTCAGTGTTTACGTGTGCAGGGCCCCTGAAGTTCTGCTGAAATTCTGCTCTTATTTTATCCCGAATTTTGTGCAATATTTAATTTAACATAAGAAAGATTTGTATTAGCACCATATATCACAACCGCAACAACTTGGAAGAGGTGTGGGAATACCTGACTGAAGTAGCATATGGTGTAGTAATTACTGTTTAAGGTTAAAACTGAGTTTATGCACATTTTGATGATATATTTGGTGGCTAGGCTATAGCAGAATCCTAGTTTAGTGAAGGCAGCGCACAGAATTGGCAAAAATGGCGCAAGAAAAATGGTAAAAGTATTGCACTGAATGATCAGAAATTTAGTGCAGAATTCCATGGGCTATGTATTGTGCAGTCTACATCGTGTCTCAGTAAAAAACATGCCACTTTTATTTTTTGAATACCTTTGTGAAACATTGGCTGATTTTGTTAATTCTGGGCATGCAACATTATTATTATTATTATTATTAAGGACATTTATATAGCGCAGTTTTGCTACGCCCCAAATACACTGAATGAAAAACATTATGAAGAAACTTGACGTAAATGACTATAGTTTTGCCCACTTCACTTCAATACTGTTGCTACACTACCTTGTGAAATTTAAAAGTTATAGTTTGACCATTTACAGAATGAACTCATACTGGGTAGTGCATGCATCGGCTAGAAATGATTAACTGAATAGCGACAAACACTAGTAACAGTTATTATCTTTCAGAAAGTCTTATGTATTAGATCACATGATTTTTATTGCAGCATGTGCTTAAAATGTCCCCTCCAGCACGAACGCAAGCGGTGAACGTTGACGTGACTCGCCAACAGCACGTTCAATAACAAGCGACCCAGAGCGGCTCACTCGCTGTTGATGCATCGTTTCAGTTCTTTGATGTACGATTTTAAAATGAACATGACCAGTGTTAAATAAATTATGTAACAGGTTTTCAATGACTTTCTGGACTTAGTTATTGCTTGAGCTGACACATGCTTTCCCCAATATGAATTTATTGTTGTGTACGGCCAAACTACGACTTCTGCATTTCACAAGGTAATGTAGTGACAGTATTGAGGTGAGGTGGGCTAAAGTGCATTCGTTCACGTCGCATTTTTTCAAGATGCTGTGTGCCAAAAATTATCAAAATCGACCAATGCTGCACGGAGTTATTAAAAAAATTTGGCACGTTTTTCTATTGAGACACGGTGATATACTGCATCTGTCTGTTTCTGTGCTTTATATTGTTGTCACTTCTGACTTATTCCGAATGGTGTACAGTAGACCCTTGAGAACCATGTTACAGTGAGATATACACGAAACTAAAGTGGTCCGTAGAGCTAAGGGCGCTTGGTGACATATTGATAGGATGTCCGACTTAAGATCGAGAGGTCACAGGTTCAACTCCTTGTCCGATCGCTGTCGGGTGGTCACTGGCTGGATGTATGACTGTCTATACACAGATAAACCATCTCGGTATATAACCAACTCCAAGGTCAACTCAGCCTTTCCTCCCTCAGGGGTGGTTGAGTTGAGTACCGGCCGATTTGGCCGGGGTTAAGTTTGGGCACATTTACCTGTGTTAAGTGGCAGGTAACACTGTGTAATCCCATCTGGCAGGTGACGCTCCATAGCTCACAACCCTCAATCTTTTTTCTCTGTATGATGGATGGGAGGTAAATTAGCAGTATGGGTTGCCAGTGTGTTGTCAGGTTGCTCTGTTACTTTCATTATTCTGTTAACAAGAGCAGTGATGGTTCGTAGATGTTGTGAGCTATTGATCATTACGTTTCATATGATTAAATCTGTTAATCGGGTCTATTAGCTGTGATAGCTAAGGGGGCTAATTAGCTCCACGGTAGCGGGTCATAGATGTTTGGGGATTATGCTACTGCAAGACACATTCGACACTCTGTATAGTTCAGATTAAATTCCTCTTTATTCTACATAAAATACGAAGCGATACGTTCGCCTCGACAACGCGGCAGTGACTGAAATATAGCGAACTGCTGCCGATTTGATGCCTGAGTCAATTAACTGGGTCTGCTCAATGTTAGACTACGTCATCTCCTACCAATAACATAATGTAGTCCTGTCAGTTCCGTCTTGTCATAAAGTTTTTGTTTTGCACTTAATTGCGTGTAATTGCATTTTTGTGTGATTTAGTAAAGCTCTTTTTTGCCTATTCAGCACTTAAACAGTTTGATATATGCTGTGCGTGTGTTAACAATCAGCATCCTGTTTAATGGTTTTTGCATTTTTGCAGTCACTCTTACTATTTGGTTGTGTAATGCAATGCAGTTCTTTGCATGTCATTCCAAGTGTATTTTTCCAAACATTTTAATGTCACCTGTTTTCGTTGTTGTATTAGTGCTTAGAATAATAACTGTTAGTCAGATTTTAGCTTCAACTTAACATCGATTGCTCTACATTACATAGATGTGGTATTTCATCACGTTTTTGCCCTGTATACTATTACAAAACTTAACGACAAGCTTTTTGTAGGCTATGTCTATGAATTTTTTTAGCTTTTTTGTACGTTGTTTTGCTTAATGGAATATGAGCATTATTGTTAAGTTATTAGTTACTTTCTTATGCAGTTCTTTTGTGGTTCCAATTTATTTTATTGTTAGAGTATAATCACAAATAGATTGATTATCTGCAGGGCAACAGCGATCGCATTTGTACGCAGCGCTTAATTGATGCAGTTGACCTCAGTGACCTGTAAACTGGTTCCTTTAGATAATGTTTGTATGAAATGTGCATAATAGGAGAAGGAGCTTAGAATTCAAGTATAAGTTGATTTTGTTCTTATTATGAAATTTTAAACGTGGTAAGTTGATGTTTTTATCGCTTATGTAATCAACTAATTGTGCGAATGTCATTTTGTTATGCTTTGAGATTAAAATTAACATTAGTTTATAGTTTAAGGTTGTTCTAAGTATTAACATTTGAGTAAATTTTTAAAAGTGATTTTTTAATGGTCATGTCAGCATGCTGTTTGTTATAATGTGTACATATGCGAATGATATATATCGTTGTTGTCGCCAGATGGATAATGCATTTACTGTAAGTGTATGCCTACGTCTTGAAACACTTTTTTGCAGAAACATTTAAAAGCAATATTTTTGCAGTCGGATTTGTATTTTTGAATATAATCAGGGACAGTAGAAAATCACGGCAGTAAACAGCAAAAAAACAGCAAACTTTTATAAAAATGGCAAAAATTACGTCATCAAGTTACGGGCCCAAAAACCATTATAAAGTCTATAAAACTCAACATCTAGCATTCATGACTATCACCACATGTAGTGCATAGTTTTCGTTTGTAAAATTTTGTCACTGTGGAACATTAAAATACAAGTTTCAACAGCGATGTCACGGTCACATATTGAGCCAGTAAGTAACAAAGCATACGGACTTTGGTAGCAGTAGCAAAAGTAAATATTTTTGTGCTAAAATCACATCATTTTTGGTGATTAAAAACGAAAAATTATTGTAAAAAAGGTAAAAAAATGGTCAAATTGCAGCATTTTGGCTTGAAAATACGGCATTTTGGCAAAGTCACGGCATCTGTCGAAAATCACAGTTTCCGCGTTTGCGTGATTTTCTGCTGTCTCGAAATATAACTATATTTTTGTTGAAGGTAGGTTAACTAGGACTGTTTTTCATGAAGTCTGTCATATTGTGGTAATGATATATTCAGTTTGTGCAGCATGCAAAAATGCGAGGGTATATGGAGCATGCATGTGGGTTTACTGTATCATATACAGTGGTGTAACTATTGTCTCCGCAATGCGAGGGGGTAGGGGCTGCGGGTCTAGGGGGCCCATAATTGTGGTGCTTATATTTTTTGCACAGCAAAAACACTACACTCGATGTCACCAGATGTGGTTTCTGCAGCACCAAAGTGCTCTAAAATGCGTTTTCGGCTGGGGCTCACAGCGCCCCCAGACCTGAGCTGCATTGAAAGGGCCTACTGGTGATTGAAAGAAGCGTAAGGGGAAAGAAAGGGACAGAAGGAAAGGGAAAGGGGACAGAAGGTAACGGCAGGAGGAGAAAGAGCATGAAGGGAGGGAAAAGAAAAGAGAGGGAGGCCGTTAATGATTCTCTTCCAGGGGGGGTGGCCGAAATTACGCCACTGATCATACACACTGTTTACATGAGGAAGCTGGCTTTACAAGCGCAAGACAAGCGCAATGGTATGCTCGTAGAGCAGGCTTACTCGGGTAAATGGCAAAATAGTCGCATGAAGAGAACACAGTGTACAGTGTATGTATCGTATGCTCAGTTTGGTCTGGTCACTGACTGTTAATAATGCTTTTTTGCTCACGTTTTGCATCCGTCTAGTAGCATATTCAATATTGTGCCTTAAGGTGTGTTTAAAGCGACATAGTTGAAATGAACTAGCCAATGGATTTTAGTTCATCTCTTTTCTGTTGCTTTAAACTTGCCTTTATTTTACTGCAGTGTTTATTGTGTTCAGTTTTTTTACTGACGCTGAGTGTACAGTATCTTGTGCTACAGCATTGTGGGATTGAAAGTTGGGGGTGGGGCAGAAAGTTGCAATTTTCCGACAGTCAGCTGCAAATTTCCGAAAGAGGAGATTCTAGATGCTCAAATTTTAAATGTTTTCCCCCTAAAATTTTCCGTAATGCTTATTTCCAGCCTGAAACTTTGTACTTTTGGAAGATAATTCTCCGACAGGAACCAACCCTGTCCTCCAATAGACAGCATTATGAGACTGATGACTGTCTGGAGGATAACAGGGAAGATTATTAGAACTGTCATTACCATTGCATATGCATCATCATAATTGGCAGTTCTTATAATTTTAGGTTCACGTCTTTTTTGGTGCTTTGTGTTTTATATTTAGGTTATACTTTCTGTAAAGGTTACACGTTTTGTTCTGCTATTATGTGTACTTGCAGTTTTGCCTGGAAAGGCCGTCCCCAAAATGACCCCCTACTGTGTCGGGTGGGACGGTAAACCCTGCTCACTCACTCTGACATGAACAATTGCCAGACAGGCTGAAATTTGGGGATTCTATTGCCTTTTGCTCCGATGCCTTGACCCCACTGGTGCTGACTGTAAGTGGTTTGCGCCCATTAACGTATTGCTGTTCCATTTGCATTGCCTTTGTGTTGCTCTGTTGCTGGCTGCCTTTCATAATGGTAGCCAGTCGCTTGTGCCGTTTAAGTCTCAGTCGGATTGAACCTGTATCCCCAGATGACAATCATTATTTCAACCTCCCAGCATACAGTTGCACCTGCTCATTATTGGCAACTGTAATCGAATGCATGCATCATTTTACCTTTTTCACCTTTACTCTTTCGTTGTAGCCTTACAAGTCATGCAAAGCTTTCATAGTTGATTCTTATTGTCATCTTTTTCCATCACAAATTGTTGCGTTCCACTGCAGTGCTTTCTTTCGTCTACTCCGGAATCTTTTCCATATTTTTGTGCTGTGGTTGTTTTATAGTTTTTTTTCAATTAATTTGTGTTTCGGCGGCTACCTTAAATTAAATGACAGACCACTAACTTTATTGAACATTATATTGTAATGTGGGAAGTGCAGTCTTTTGTTTTGTGCCAAATGTTCTTGTTGAGGCAATTATTGTGCTGTAAACATCAAAGTTAACTTTTGCCCCATTTACACGATCGAGCAGATATCGAGCAAACATCGAGCTGGCTCATCTGGCTGACATATAGCAGCTCGTCGAGCCAGCTTGATCGTGTAAACGGGATATTAGCTATGTTATAGTATTCGTTGACTCTAGGCTGGTTTTGGTACTGTTAGCAGGCTTGATCCGTGTTCTGTAATTAAGCAGAACTCGCGATTCTTTCCCAGCATTGCGTTGGTCCTAACTAGTGACGATATTCATTGCGCTCACAAGTGAATGGATGCCTTTTGCCTATGACTGGGTCAGCCTTGTTTACCAATATAACACCAGTTTCCTCTCTCTCTCTCTCTCTCTCTCTTGTTGTTGTTGTTAAGCCAGTTAGGCAACTGTTAGTGCTTTACCCGGTACTTTACTCAGTATCTACAGGGTGCGCCAAAAAAGTAAGCTATTGTACTTTTCCATATCTTCGCTAAATATTGACCAATTTTCAAATTTTTCACCATTAGTAAGAAATTTGCTGCTCAGGGGCATGCACATCACATTTATTATGTCGCTACACTGCCTTGTGAAATATAAATATCCAAAAACGTACAATATCTACAGATGGTAATAAGGTCGAATGGTAAATTGTTAAAGTATTCAAGTAAAATGTTAAATATAAGTTATAATATGTGTCAAAAAAGTTTACGTGTAACTACAGAGTAAGTTTTCATCTTTTAAAAAATAGTGCACAACTTGTAGGCCTCATGCAGTTAACTAAGCAAAATTGCAGCCATCAACCAGCATTAATGTACACTGAAAATTATTGCACTGTAAAATTGTTCAAATTATTTGAAAAATGTTTAACATGTCCTGCAATGTTTTTGACATTTACTATAACTCATATTTTAACATTCAAGTTAAATACCGCAAAAATTTACCATTAGACCTTCTGCCGTCTGTAGATATTGTATGTTTTTGGATATTTATATTTTACAAGGTAGTGTAGCGACATAATAAGTGTCGTGTACATGCCCTGAGTAGCAAATTTCTTACAGAGTCTACTGGTGAAAAAAACTGTGAAAATTGGTCAGCATTTAGCAAAGATATGGACAAAGTGCAATAGGTTACTTTTTTTGGCCCACCAACCATGTAGTTGCCATTATTTTGTTTGTTGATGTACATTGATATTGATAAGACAGACCACCTATGTTAGATCGCCAATGTTAGCCATAGCCACTGTATCAAATGCTGTAATTTGTGCCTTCGTGTTACCATGCTGTCTTGTGATATTTGCAGATTTTTATTTCCGTATTACGTTTACTGTTATATGCATCACATCGTTTACGACTTAATGGCATTTTATTTCCCTAGTATTATGGTCATATTGTACTGGACTACATATATTCATGAGACTGTGCTATATGAAGGCAATTATTGTGACTTTTCTGCAATCAAAGTTTGTTCTTTTGTGACAGTAAAAACTCTTGCTGTGCTTAACTGGTGAAATATACATTGTAAGACGTTTCGCTGTGTTTTGAGCAGTTAGCATTAGCAGCGTGTATTTGATTAACTTTTGCGCTTTCTGTTTTTTTGTAACCGTTTGGGTATAATTATGTCTGTACTGCTGTTAGTACACTGTGTCTCAAAAAAAGCATGTGACTACATTTTTTGCAATAACTTGAACAATGAATGTCCGATTATAATAATTTTTGGCACACTTATTAATGAGACTATATGTCATCGAATG
>Ga0056128_1003846_pt1 | contig 18643 bp, 16 predicted proteins | sample WorMetLIZISLAND2_FD_71113 | JGI IMG/M metagenome (GOLD analysis project Ga0056128, IMG submission 71113) | Marine gutless worms symbiont microbial communities from Max Planck institute for Marine Microbiology, Germany - Olavius geniculatus... ... | reverse complement strand
TGTTGCATCTCGCAACATCATCGCTTATGTTAAAGATATCGGCTTTTACAATTGTATATAATGTTGTTTTTACATTAGCTTAATAGCCTTGATCTTAACAAGTATTTTAACTTTGCTTTTGATACATATATTAACTGCTTTTAACTAATTTTAACCATGTATGGCACTGAATGGCCTATTTTGTGCTGATGTGCCGTTAAGAAACTACTCACTCACTCTCGTTTTGGCCGCTATCATGCAGTTACTACTTGGATAAGTGACTGTCTGTGGACAGGTAAACCATCTGGATAACCAACACCAAGGTCATCTCAGCCTTTCATGTCTGTGGGGTTGGTAAATCGAGTACCAGTCTGACTGGCTGCATTAAGGCGGGGTGCAATCATTTGCATCGGGTGACAGGTAACTCTGTGTGATCCCATGTGGCAGGTGACGCTTTGTAGCTTTGCGATGGGTTTCACATAAAGAGCTACAGCTGTGTACGATTCTTTATAACTTACTAGTACAGTGATGCTGCTGCTGATGAAATTGAATGTACAGAGCAGTCGTTTGTGGAGCTGGCTGAGGAGAGGCATGCGTCACTTGGTGATCTGACCGGCCCCACCGACGTCATAGTCTCAGGTACTACTACTACTACTACCACCGCTACTGCTACTACAACACTGTTAACTGCATTACTACAACTGCATGCATCTCTCGTTGTATAAATATAACATGAAAATGATATCAAGATACTAATAAACTGTAAATTTATTAGTGATTTAACAATCTCTTGATACCTGTAGTATATCACTGTACATTTATTTTCCAAATATGAAGATATTGATAAAAGGTATAAGTATGACAATATATCGATTGGCCTATCACTTTGTAGAACTAAGCTATTAGGGCTATATATTTATAGCACTAGGTGTTCAGTCGAGACTATAGCTAGGAATGGTTTTTTTTATTGAGAAATCTGTTTTTTCTGCCTTTTTCTGAGCATTCCAGACGGATATTATTGTCTCGGGTACTACTAGTGCTGATACTGCTGCTGCTGCTAGTTTACTACTACTACAGTATTACTACTACTACTACCACTACCAGCTGATACAGTGTTATGTTGGTGTGACAGAGCTGAGTGCGTTCAGCTATGTACGTCTTCGTCTTGGCATCACTGCACGTGTTCGTGTGATGGCCGTTGAGTCGGCCGGTGAGCTGATCTGTAGACCAACGGCTGCTGTCAACGATGCGTCAAGGCTGCAGCAACAACTACAGTTCCACTACAACAGAGGTACTAGTAATGGTGGTGGTGGTAGTAGTAGTAGTAGTAGTAGTAGTCACAGTTGTAGTTGTAGTCATAGTATGGTTGTACTTTTGGTAATTGGGCTGTTTTAAGTATGAATGAATGATTTTGTCGGCACATTTGTGAGTTTTAATGAATATAAGCTTGTTAAATGTTAATGTTAGCAACATTGTATTCTGGTAACACTTTCTTCGATCAGCAAAGTTACTTTATTCTGGCCTATTGGTTGTCCATTTTTTAACTGCCTGCAGTAAAATTGCTTAAAGTATTGGCCCATCATGCGAACACAGGCAAGGAGACAGACGCTTTGTCCATTTATTGACAGCAGTATCGATAATGTTCTGCTCCAGACCAATCCAGGCTGTATTAGTCGCTTCTTGACTTCACAAATATTCCTAAACTTTATCTGGTAGATACACTGCTTCACGACAGTCAAACGTTGTAATAGACCGGCTGTCAGGGTCCACAGATTAAGATAGATGGAATTTATCGACGTTTTTTCATTCATTTTAACACGTATTATGCTTGGTCTGATTTCCCCAGGTAGTGCAAAAGCAGACGTTGGGTGAGGTGGAAACTAGTTATTTAATAGGCAGTGGTGTCAGACATTTTTTGCCAAAAAAATATTAAAATCTGCTAATCTTTCTTAAAGTTACGATTGATAATGTCAGGGATGTTTTTTTCAGGTTTTTCTGTTTATTTCAACACATATTTCGCTTGATCTGATTTTCCTAGGTAGTGCAGAAGCATACATTGGGTGAGGTGGGAAAGTGAATGGTCATTTGATGGCAAGTTGTGTCAGGAATATTCGTACCAAAAAACTATCAAAATCTGATAATTGGTTTTAAAGTTGCAATTGAAAATGTTGGGGATGTTTTTTGAGACATCGTGTACTACTGGTTCAGTCATCCTATGTTGGTACAGGTGAGATGGCTGGCTTGGAGTCTTCCGGTTGGGAGGTGAATCAGCCGTGTGCAGTGCTGAGTGGTGGGGAGTGGTACCGCGGACTGGTGACAGCTGTCGATGAAGAACAAAACGTGTTTGAAGTGCAGCTGGTTGACGTCGGACAACGTGAGCAAACTTCGCGTGTGAGTCTGCGCCTTTTGCAACCGCGCGACTTGATCATGCCTCCTGTATCACTGCTGCGTCTTCAGACACAGTTCCATAACTCGCATGGTATGTTATAACTGCTTGTCTCTCTGTCTGTTTTTCCCTATGTCATTTTTTTCATCTGATCATACTTTAGTAACGGTCGAGCTGTTGTCATGGCTGTCTGTCTGTCTGCAGCTTGGCTTTTGTAGATGACAGTTGTAAGCCACTTCGCCTACCAGCTTGCTGGCTTGGTTTTTTTATAAGTGACTCTTATTGGCTGACAGCATGTCTGTATCCCACTGTGTCTGTTGTCGCTTTGGCTATTGTATATAGCAGTTGCGAGCCAGTTCGCCTGCTGGTTTGTCTCATGTCTCATGATATGACTTTGCTGAGATGCTGTGTAAGAGTTAGTTTAGATGTCAAGTCAGTGTACGTTAGTTCTATTATGTTAATTTTTTTACGGAGGAATGTAACTTTTAATGGCAGACGTGCTGGGTCTCATTGGATGTTCGGAGTTGGATGTGGCTGCTGGCAGGAACATTGATGTTAGTGTGACAGTCGTCAGCATTTCTGATGATGGACTTATCACTGTCAACGTAAACAAGTGCGTTCTACTTCCCAATATGTATCTGTCTGTGTATCTGTGCAGCAGCTGGCTTTGTTTTTATGGCTTGATGGCAGAACATTTGAAATGTTCTTTATTGAGATATGCAAATTTATCAGAATACAAACTTTTATTTTGACACAAACAGTCTGTGTCATTTTGATAAATATGTATATCTTATTAAGTTACCATTTCAGTCTGTGAGTTTATTCAAAGACATTTAGGATGTTGGTCTTAATGATCAAGCGGTCGTGCTTTCAACCGTTATGTGATTACTTTTTGACTAGGTGACTGTCTGGCAACAGCTGACCATCTAGGTATATAACCAACACCAAGGTCAACTCAGCCTATCATCCCTTTGGGGTAGATAAATTGAGTATTGGCCTGTCTGGTTGGGGTCGAGTCGGGGCATGTTTACCTGTGTCGGGTGGCAGGTAACATCTTGTGCTCTCATATGGCAGTTGATGTTTCTGTGTATACTACTACTACTACTACTACTGCTGCTGCTGCTGCTGTTACTACAACACCCACTTCTACTACTGCTACTGTTACTACTACTACTACTACTACTTTACAACTGTACTACTACCACCACTACTAGAACAACAACTACTACTACTGCAACTATTAATACAGTACTACTGATGTTGTTGTAGTGTCGATGCTGTGTCTGCCTATTCTGAGCCTGATGTACCTGATGCTCTTGAGTTTTCGGAATACTCATCTGCAGATGATCCAAGCTGCGTCCCTCCAACTGACATGAGCAATAGAGTGGTAGTAATTTACTCGCTTGTCATTTGTATATTGCTCTGCGAACACCGTCCCATAGTTATCATAAACCTTAGATTATGGTGTAGCATTATTTATGTTTGTGCGACAGGGTTACTGTTTCCACAAAGTCAGTGAAATTGTCATTCGATGAGTTGAAAAGTCAGCGAAATGTTAGGGAATTTGACTGCAGAAGATCTGTAGGAACCCTGTAAATTATACGTTGAATGTTACTGCAAATGTGTAAGATGTTCGGCTGTGGAGGCAATGAAGCTTCTTTATCCCTTTCTTTGTTGCTACGTTACATCCCTGAAAGTGCACTCCTTCTGTCTGGAACTCAACTGACATACAACTGTGGACTTGCCAAACTTCTCAGCACTGTAAAGTTTAGTCTAAAAACCAAACTGTTTAATATTGCATACTGTAAACACGAACGCTCAGCTTACTGTTTGCCATTATGCACAGGAGTCTTGGTTCATTTACAATATATGATGCTGATCAGATGTGTTTGAATCGATCAATCAATCGATTGATTGGCAGATTGCAAAGGACATACGTAGCCCCTGATCGCCAGGAAGCAAACCTTCTCTCAAGTTGCCCCTACCCATCCCTTTCCATTTCTTCCCAAATTCATTTTTATGCATTTTGGGATCTCAAAACGCATCTCATGGCAACATTTTAGTTGTTTACATGCAGTGCATATGACTGTGTTTTGTTGATTTTTCATGCAGAATAAAATCTTTCTTTCTAGTTTAACTTTCTCCCAACTTTTTTTCTGGAAAGCATCCTGCTTCTATTTGTCAGTGGAGTGTGCAGATGCCTGTTGTCAGTTGATTGATTGTTCATCAAATGTTCAGTCGATTGTTTTTTTTCAGTCAGTTGTCTGATTAATGGATCTGTCGATTGAGCAGTGGCTTAGTGGCTCAGTGGTTAGGATATTGGATTTATGACCAAGTTTTAACTCTTGGCTGGTCTGCTAAAGAGTAAAACTCTGGGCAAGTTGTTCACACCTGTGTGCCTGTGTAGGTGCAAGTGGTCTAGTAGTTGAGTACCGTTCTCGTAACTTTCAGGTTACATTTAGATTCTCACCATGGGTCATTTGCAAGCAACCTTGAGCAAGTTGCTAACCTACTGTGCGCATAGGCCAACTCAGCCTCTTACCCTCCATGGGATGGAAAATGAGTAGTAGCTTATGGGCTACGAGGTGTGGCTGGGGTAGTGGTAGTGCGGATTGGGGCGGTGGTATGTCTGCCAGCTGCGAACCGCAGGTCCAGTTGGCTTACATTGGCAATGGATGGCTGCATAGTGTGCTGCAGTATCATTAGCTCATACCAGGCAGCCACCGCTTGCCTGGAGATTGTTAAGCGCTTCATAGGTTTGCTAATGTAAGAGGCACTATGGCAGGTTTCCAGATTTTTTCCGTTGCTGTGCAGCATGGAGAATCGAATGGAGTTGAAGATGTTGCGAAGACACATGGTGACCAGATGACGGAGGAGGTCTCGAGAGACATGGAAGAAGATGTTGGCGGAGGAATTGTGTCAGGAGCAGAAGGAAAGAAGATGACGACTTGCGATGCTGTCCCTGCTGATGATATTGATGAGAACTTTCACCATGATGATGAGTGGTGATGGTCGCACTCTAGTCTCTTTGACAGCTGCATGCGGACGGAAATCTTTTACCTCCCCTTTTCCATCCCGACGTTCCCTGTGAATTTTCTGCCCTTTACCCCCTCGTTATTACTGGTAACTGAGCCTTTCCAACACAAGTACTTGACTCAGGGTTGAGTGTTGACACCAAGGGCAGATACCCCCCAAAAACCTAGTGTGATTTATTGGGTAAACTCAGTTTAAAATGCTAAGAAAACCACCAAACCTAGATAATTTTTTTTTAGTTTTTTGTTTTATTAGTACTGGTAGTGAAAAATTTAATTGCAGTCAAGTTTTCGGAACATCCAAACCTACGAATTTGCTAATTTCATATTGTGTGCTTTGGGGAGCAAATGAAAACTCCAATGAATCAATCGACAGACTTTTCAGCTAAGGTTTTAGTTGGGTCTTCAGCAATCCGAAACTTGAGTGAAACCCAGTAAAACCCATTAGGTTGGGCCTTTTACAAAAACCCAGATTTTTTCGATCCTGACCATTACTGGAGCAATTTTGGAAAATAGGCGCCACTGCCGGTTTTATCGCAGCGTTACTATTTTACCATTGGCATGCAGCTGTCACTTGAATGTGGCACTGACAGACTAGCCTCATGTTGCTTTTGTTTGCATGTATTGTATGTATTTGACACTTGACACAGTTTGACAGACATTTGGTGCTCGTGTGTCAGTTCTGTTATTGGTACAGTATCCCGATTTTCTTTCTTTGGACATTCCCCTTATAATTTCTTCTTCAAAGTTTTCACCAAACTGGGTAGTGTGACTTAATTGCAAATTTGTTTGTTAATTACTAGCATTTGTTAGCATTTGGTCTCATTTTTTTAGTGCTAGTTTCTAAATGTCTGAAAGCAGAAGGAGACCAGAGGTCCGCTGGTGCATTGCCCACACCTTTGTGTCTTTATGTGTTTATTTGAGTTGATTTGGTTTTGTGATAACATTTTGTGTCTGTGTTTGTACTGTTCACTTTATGTTGCACTGTAATTTGACCTCTAGATTCCAAATTCTGCACTGAAGTTCAGGTTTACAGGTTACGCGAGAAAGCAGTGCTGCTGATTCTTAAACAGTTTCAGAGTTAACACCAGCTGTAAGAATTTGGTTCTAGTTTGCTGCTCGTTCTAGTTTTTTAATTAGTGATGCAAGCGTCATTCCCACCTGTATTTGCTTCTCCTGTCACCAGTGGTGTCGTGGCTTGGCAAAGTTGCAACTTTCTGCTTGGACAGACAGCTGCAAATTAACAACAGAGGAAATTGTGGATGCTCAGAGTTTCAATTTTACCTATAGATTTTCCCAGAATGGAGAATTTTAGTCCCGGATTTTGGACTGGTGACAAAAATTTTCCGACACGAAGAACATCTTTTGGTGGGCTAAACTTTAGGGAATGGGCCAATTGTCCCCAGCACACCCCCGTCCTCACTGCGATGCCACTGCACAAGATTTTGCTCATTAAATAAACAACATTGACTGATGGGTACATTGACTGTGGTAAACAGATCCAATCTAGGGGCGTTTAGACCTTGTAACAAATGCTTTGTCATAGAATCAGAGAGAGGATTTTTCAGCCATAGATAGGAGTGGGTATGTGATTCAGTACCAGTTTAGCACGTAAACCAGTAACCATCAACTCTTTCTTGCTTCAGTTGCGTTTTTGTTTTTTTTCTATGCCCAGATTTGGCTGTGACTTCACACAACAATTTTCTAGTCTTTATTTTGATGGGACTTGGCTCCTCTCATCCCGATAAAGTTTTAATTTATCCGAGAAGCGCAGATAAGTCTCTGCTTCACCCCAGACCTGCTTACAATGCTGCCCAGACTCCCAAGCTAGGTTTAGGAACAAGAAATTTGAGCTAATGCTCACGGGACGTGCGAAAGCCTATAGCAATTCCTGTTCGCAAACTGTCAGTTTATCTCCAGCCATTTCGTCACGACTTTTTCAGGGGTACCGTTCTTTGATGCCCTGGTGTGCAGGTTTCCTTGAACCTAGAAAATCGAGATTTGGACCGTTGAAATCTACGTTCAATGCTGAAAATTTCATATGCAGATTGTCCATGTCTATCTCAATTGGTTTCGGCGCAGTTCGCTCTTGCAATGTCTTGCAGCCCGAAATCACCAAAAAATCCATGAAACCCCCTATTTTGGCGTTCAAGGTCATTGAGATGGGCGCCAATCGAGAGCCAGTGTATGACTTACTATTAGTGATTAATAGTAACCTAGGCCCTATCTCGCACCGTTACTAAGATACAGCGACTTATTGGCCAAAAATTGCAAATTTTGCCCTTCCCACTCTCATTTAGCGCCCTTGTTCGGGGTGACCCCCTTCGAATTTATGGAAAAGCTTTACGGTTCTTAAAACTAGAGTCTTCCAGGCAGCCGACGGTGAAGATTTGATGATCTTAGCTTGGACCGTTTTTGCCTGATCCACCCGTGTGACGGACGGACGGACGGACGGACAGACGGACAGAATTGCGATGGCTAAGACGCGCTGAAAGCAGTAGCTGCTTTTGCACGTAAAAACTGGCCCTGAAAGAAAAATGGTGAAGGGAAAGAAGAGATGGGGATTGCAGGGAAAGGGATAGCAAAGTTAGGCAGGGAAGGGGGCTTGCTCCAGGCCTGAAGGGGAGGAGACGTGGACGCCCCTGGATGCATCAGTTTTGAAGTGTTTGTATTATATGTATGCACACTGCGCACGTTTACTGCTTGCTGTTTTTCGAATTTGCTGTGTCCATGTTTTACATTAATTTACGTGTGTGGCCAGTCGCACAACGAAAAAAAAAACAGGTATTGTTGAGGAGAGAGGGTGGAAGATTTCTGCTGTATAAAGAGACGATGTTCTGCCCTGGAAATAATTTTGTTCGCCAGTTGCCCATGTTTCTGTTGGCGGTTTTATACGTAGGTGACTACAGTGTTATAGAGACTAGTTGATGCAGCCTGAAAGTTTGTGCAAGACTATCTCATATTGCATTATCGCTATCTGACTAGCGACTTTGTGTTAATTCACGTTCACATTGGTTTGTTTTGCGCGGTTTATTAAACTTATGCAAAAGTTTCAAACCGACTGTCTAATTCGTTCATAACTTGCTGAGGTTTAATTTAATTTGAATGCTATAGCTCTTTATGGGAACCCAGGCTCCGAGCTACGGAGCATCACCTGCCATATTGGATGGGTCACAGAGTGTTATCTGTCGCCCAACACTGGTGAGCGAGCTCTGCTGTAACCCCAGGCAGACAGACTTGCACTCGGTTTGCTTCCCCCAGATGGTCGGAAGGCTGAGTTGACCTTGTACAGCAAAGCGTCAGTTTGTGCCTGTTTCCGAATGATAAAGAATCTAGCAGGGGTCCACAGTGCACCGGATCCGAAACTGGATCAGGCCAGATAGTCAGATGGTTAGTTCATCCCAATTCAGTTCATTTCTGTCTCTCTGTACATATGCATTTTTGGTCAAGTAAGCTGAGGCCAGTCACCGTATAAACTTCGGAGCAAACGCTTCATCATGGCACTAAGGAAGGGGAAGGCTTCTCTCCAGCCATTTGAAGGAGAAATGGTGTAACACAGAACGTATTGTTGAGCATGTTTAATGATGACTGCTTGATTAATGGAACACTGTCGTGCAGAGCACAGTTCCTCTGTCGTGACAATAGCTTACAGAGAAAGTGGTAGGCATAGGCTTACATTCAGTAATAGATAGTAATACAGTTTTGAGTGGGCGATGACGACAGGAGGTATAGGGAGCTATAGGCTAGCGCTGGCTTATTTACGTGTACTCGTAAGTCGGTAACAATGACGTTATTTCACGCTCGGCTGCAGTAAGGCTGTCTGAACTGACGGGCGTAACGTGACATCCGTGTATCAGCTTTTGCTCAAGGCAAATAAGCTGCCGTTGATCGTGAAGGCCGACTGCTAGCCCCTTCTCCTAAATTTCAGCCAGAGCTTAAAATAATTGAAAATTCTTACTGCACTCCTCCTCCCCTTTTCTTTCCCTTTCCCTGTTCTCCGTCCACCTTTCCTTCCTCCCCTCTACCTCTCTTTCTCTCTCCCGCTCCGCTCCCTGCACCTCAATTCCCTCCTTTTATTTTCCCTATCTCACTTTAGATTAGAAGAACAGTCCCCTCAAATCCAGCTAGGGAGTCTGGGAGAGCGTTGTAAAGCTCACCCAGCGAGGTCTGGGCAGAGCCCAGCCGAAATCGAATTTGGTGCATTTTGATCTTAAAAGATCAGGCGGCAACAATTTTAAAGATTTTCCTCAGTATTTGACTCATAATTTGTAGGCCTACTAATCATCTAGTCATTCTTTATTGCTAAAAATGCTTTTGCACATGAAGTAAATTCCTGCTGCACACTCGCCATTTCCTACTGTACATTCTTTGTCAGCAAACACTGTTTTAGGCCCTGATTTTAGTCTGTCGAAAAACGTTCTTCCGAAATGCAAAATCTGGGGCTGAAAATTTTCCAATTTGGGGTCAAACTCAAAATTCCGAGCACCCGTAATCTAAGAACCTCGTTTGTGGGAAATTTGCAGCTGCCTGATGGCTAAATTAAACTGACCTCCCGAGTCTACGTATACGCCGCTGTCGGTCGATATCACCCCTACCACCCACTTAATTCGGGCCGATCAGGAACCCACATCAGTGAGTTTGTCAATTTGTCTGAAATCCGCCCCCCCCCTCAAAAAAATGGATTGACTTTTCTCGTGCACGTCTGATCTAGCAGTTAGTGTGTACTGTGCAGTATAGCGGATTCAAGGGGAGGCGGTGCCCCCCATATTGACTGGATGCATCTAAAAGCAAGTGAAAATGTTGCATGAAAATGCATTTTTGGCAAAATTTTTTTTTAATTTTTGGAGGGGGGAAGGGCACAACCCGCTCTTCAGACTTCAGACCTCTTCAGACCCCTTTTGCCCTCTATTCCAGATTTCTGGATCCGCCACTGTTACTGTGTATGGGCCTATACAGATATCATGATTCATTATTGCGCCTTTCAGTGCGTGCATGCAGCAGACTGCAGAGCCATGCGCATTACAGCAGATATCAGCCAGCAATCGTTTCGTACTGCTGTGCCGCGTTTAGGTGTATAATAGAGATATTCACTGATACAGCCATATGCAACGTTAGATCAGCAAGTAGGCCTACTGCTGGCCAGTAGATGATCTGGAGACTGGAGATATTTGGGGGAAAAGAATAGATCAAATGGGTATCGAGGAGTTGCATATATTTGGGGGCGACAAATCGAGCGCCGTCGAATCGAGGCGCCAAAGGCTCTTATTGCCACACATTTCTCCGCAGCGTGCGTGGTCTGTCTGTCTGCCCGTCGTATGTCACATTCGTACCCCTGCTTAAACCGTTAACGAATTTGGCAGGTAAGCCTGCGCGTGTGGGGTATTATACAATGTGGGGTACTTCCCCAAAGGGAATGCGAGATTTCAGGGTCAAGCCATCAGCGGAAACTTTACAATTGCAGCCAAATCGTCAGTCCTATGATGCTACCTGGCGCAGCACAAATGAGGAACGAATCCGCATTTTGTCAAATTACTTCGGTCGGTCCTTAAAACTGTTGATGTATTCTGCCGTGACAATGAGCTGTATTGTGAGACGATGCTTTTGTCACGGTGAATGATCATTCTAGTCAGGCCTAACTGTAGCGTCGCCGACATCGTTACACCGGGGCGTTCATGCACTATAGGCCTAAGTCTATTGTTGAGCAGACGACAGCGCTACGAGGCCTAGGCCTACAGGCGATACCTATGAGATATAGGCCTAGCCTACCGGTGATCATGCCCAGTGCAAGTGAATGAATTAAAATAGGCCTTAAGGCGGTTACTGTGCAGTGCGGTGCAGTGTACACTGTGACCATTTAATTCATGTCCAAGACTCCAAGTTAAAGTTAACTTTCATATTATCGTAATTCAATAAGCTTACGTCACATTTTTTCACGACACATCAGCAGTCTCACCAGGTTAACTCGCAAACTCGGAGTTAATCTCCCCAATCCCGATTTTGCCAGGTTAACCTGCAATTAGTGCAAAATCGAAGCTGAACTTGTATAAACAGAGGCCTGATTGAATTTCCAAGCCCGCTAATGGTAGGAGGCTGAGTTGGCCTGAGCACATGGTCGCTTAAGAGATGCTCATGATGTACGGTACGTATCTGTCATTCAGTGTAATGGTCTGCAGCAGATGTACGCTGCTGCAGGTTCGTATTGACAATGTAGCATTGCGGGGCATGCCCTAGCACTCGGCTATAGCCTATGCAGAGGATTGTAACCTAATACAGCAGGCGCAGAGAATGAGTGAGTGATTGATGTGTACGTATGCTCTCTGTTGCCAGCCAGCCAGCACGTCGGCGTTTATTGCGGGCTCAAAATGCCGACAGGCTTTTGAGTTTGCGCTGCTGGCTCTAAAGCGGCATTCACACTACTCCCCGAATACGTGAACGCAGTCTGCTCAGATCGAACTCAACTCGATTTGAGCCTATCGGCCGTGCACGGGTTGCGAGCATACGAATACGTACCCGTCCGTATCCGTCCCTGCGTAGCCGTAGCAGATTCCGCGCGTTTTCTGAATCGTTTTCTGAAGTCTGGTAGTCAGGTTCCCGTCTAACCGTTAAACGTTACGCACATAGTGGCGTCGTGCCGGGGGAAGAGTAACCACCCTAAATTTTTGGCCGTCGGAAAATTGCTGGAAAAAATCTTCTTTTTGCACCAAAATTTTTGTGCAAAACGCAAAAATTTATGGCTAATAATAAAACCCATTTGGGGGGAAATTTTAGGGGCAAAATTGAATTTTTGATCACCAATAATCTAGTTCCTGTGTCGGAAATTTGCATTGCTTGTCGGAAAATTGAAATTGAAATTTTATACCCCGTTTACTTCTTTGACCCACAACGCCGCTGGTTTGTGCCAGTTGTGTTAAGAAAGTAAGCAAGGGTCTTGCGTAATTGCGCGGGCGTGCGTATTGTGGTGCGTACTGCGTAGCCTTGGATGAAAGTGGAAACTCGGCTTTGCGATTACATTCAAGTTCGAGTTCACTGGCAGCTAAGCTTGCCCACTGGGGCGTTACTTCGTTTTTGATCGCTGCCCGTGTCAGGTGGCTGGTGTTTCTTCGACCAACTTTCGCCTAGTTTGTTTTCGTGTTTTAGAGTGTTTAAGGGCCATCGTTTCAATGTTAGCTGTGTGTTTTCGATTGCCACGTCGATGTGAGTGATAATAAATAACAATGGCGAAGGCTGGCGTCGCTTGGTCGCCGCGTCCGCGCGACGTTGTCATGACATCAACAGCGTTCGACTCTTCGCACGGTAAGGAAAAGATAAGAAGAATTCTTTACGCTGCAGCCACGATTAATCATGCTGTGTATCGTAATTCGTTGCAATCAAGACGTCACTCACTGTCATGCTGTTTGGCTTGTATTTTGTGGCTTGTGTTTCGGATCGCCAAAGGGGAGGCGTCAGCGGGCAGTACTTAGCGTTGAGCAAGGCTTGAGAGTCTTCTTATGCGCCTGGAAGTGTAGATCGCGCCGGTCGTACGTTTTACTGCTGATGTTTATTCATTTAATTATTTATTTTTACCACGAGATCTCTGAGCTACCTCGGCCGATCGGCGTGAAACTTTGCCACGTGATCAGTAACTGGTTGTATTTTATAAATTAGGTGCAAAAATTAGGGGCCTATTCCCCAAAATGTGTAAAATTTGGGCTGTTACGGACAACTTCAGAATTTAACCCTGTACTTAATTGGAACTAACAGTGTCACAGAAAACAACGACAGTTACAGTGTATACACAGGTGTAGGAGTAAGCTTACACAGAGCAGAGATGAGATCCTTGAGAACTGTCTTCGACCTCAAGGCTTGAGGACAAAAAATCGTGGCCTTGGCTTTGGTCTGAATGCCTTGGCCTTCAGCATTTTCTAACCAATGTCCTTAGTACAAAAAGGAATGCAGTTGTAATTTGATGCAGTGTGGAGATCAGGTTCGGGGATGGGGTTTCCAAGGACTGTCCATGATCTCGACGACATCTCAAAAACCAAAAAAATGGTGGCATTGGTTTTGACCTTGGCCGTGGCCTCAAACATCACTGGCCTTGACTTTGAAAATGCTGGCCTTGAACCAACCTCTGACACTATTGTTGTCACAGTGGCAGTTTAATTCATTCATCCATAATCACTGTCCTTGTGGACGTCACCATCGTTACTTGACAGAAAAGCAGTGCTCTGCTTATATGAAATCAGTTGGTCCAGATATGGTCTAATGCTTTTCGCAAATCACGAACCAGTTAAGGTATGACTAGCTGCATTGAATTGAATGCTCGCCGAGGTTTATTTTGGCTGACTGGTATATAGCAAAAATGCTGCAGGCAAATGTGGACAAGCTGGTTAGCTTGGTACTTGTGACACTTCTCAAAAACATAAAAATTTATGGGTAGAACTGGGTATGCCCGTACTAATGGAAAATTTTACCCAACTCAACCTGACCAGACTTGTGACAATGATGACCCGACCCGACCCAACTCGTGGGTAATGGGTTGGGTCAGGTATACCCATGTGTACGGGTAGACTTGCAAGTCTCTATTGCACACCCCTCTAGGGAGTAGGGTTTTGTCAGCAATTTCTTACAATGCACATTTTAAAATACAGCGTATGCTCACTTATAATTATGATGGTAGGGGAGTAGCCACACAAAACTTTTCCACATGACATGCTGTGAGGTGGGCATGATAATTTAGGTACATATTTGTGGGTGTTTGCACCCAAAAATTTGGGAGAGAAAAAATGCTCCAAATTTGGCATGATTTCAGTCACCTTCAGACTTTGATCGTGAATATCTCAGAAATGAATGGTGATATCAACAAGCACGAAATGGCAATATCGACTACGGTACGATTTCTACTGCATTTGGCAAAAAATTGGTGAACTTTTGGTCCACTAACAACAACGGATTAAGGTGCGGCATGTTGATCCACCGAGGATCAACTTTGTGCATGCTGTACAGACTAATGCAATTGCGTTTATGCAAGACAAATTTCAACCCTCTTAATTTTTCCCCAATAAGACCCTAAGCGTCAGGCAGCCTCACATTTGACTATGCCCCAGATTTTTAGTTAAAAGTAAAACGGTGTATTTGAACTTTGCTAAGTAACTGTATACAGCATGGTCAAAGCCATGTGGCCTTCCAAGTCATCAATGGCCAGTGGTCATGCCATATTAACTCGTTACTTGTGACCATCAGTGGCATGTGCTTCCTTCCTTTAACTTCTGTTTGATTTTTTAGAGGACACCTTAGGGATGTACAAACTCGTGGACATTCAGCTCCGTGTGATGGTTGTCTATCCAGTAGAAACTAGCATAACATATTTCGCAGTCTGTATATAGCTTTGTCACTGTTTGTTGAACGAATTTCCTATGTTAACATTTTTCTGTGTCACTTTCAAGTTATATTTTCTCTCAGTTTTGTGCCCCCCCCTTCCCCTACTAATTCCCCGTGACTGCAATGTGACCACTCGTGTAGCAGGCGTCAGGCACGCCACAGTGTGCAGTTCAATCAATAGATACAGTACATGTATTGAAGCGTTGATTGACAGTTTGACTGCCGTTTGTGCCAGCTCAGTTAGCTGAGTGTATGCTATGGTGGAATGATGGTGGCTTGCCAACCAGCTGACTGACTGACTGTGACTGTCAGTCTGCGATGCCCAAGCTCCACTGCTTAAGTTCTTGTACAACAAATTGCAGGGCTATCGATTTATCAATCATTATACTGCTAATGCAGTAATGCTCGTGATAATCTTCTTTCTTTCTTCCTTTTCCCTTTCCACTCCTTCTCCTCTCATTTCTTTTTTCTCTCTCCTTTTCCTTCCCTTTCCCTCCCTTCTTCTTTATTTTTTTTTTCTTGGGGTAGAAGCAGGATAGCTCCCCTAGCGGGGCCTGGGCGGAGTCCCAGCCGAAATGGAATTTGGTGTATTTTATGACATCCGCTGGACTGGCACCAGTTTTTATTATTTCCCCAAGAATCAGTTGACCACAGATAATGCTGTTTGAACAATAAAGGCAAGTCGATCCTAAAATGGTTGCTGAATGAACAAGCTAGTGCTATTTTTGTCACTGACAGATGCAAACATCAGCGACCATTTGCCTAAAATAAGTGATATATGTGTATTTATACTGTTCTATTTTATTTTTATAGACAACGTGGAATTTAGAGAGAAGAACATCAACAATGCTTTGGCCGAGCCAAGGTCAACCACTTAATTCCAACTAGGGGATCTGAGGGGCTGCTGTGAGCTCTCCCATGGGGTCTGGGCAGAACCTTAGCCGAAATTGAATTTGGTGCTCTTTTAGCCTTCAAATACGACGTTATTATTCTGATTCAGGAAATTGTTAATTAGCGACTCGCCAGAGCATACATAGGGTTCATAGAGTTGCAAGGGGGCGCTCGTCTGCCCTCTCTGCTTTCCCCCTTCGATCCTCCACTGCCGCCTGTTTCTACTTTTTTCATCACACTGCAGCGGGAAATGCAGAAATTTTGTTAAGGCGCATAGAGCGACGTAACTGAACCGAACTCAACTGACGCCGTTTAGTTTTTAACTTACTGAGTTTACTGACCAATGAGCAAGCAGGGCGAGCCCATTGGTCATTGGTCGATGCGTACGTGAGCGTATAGTTACGTAGGCCACCAGTGCTACTGTAAATGCATTACTGCTTGCCCATTGGTCAGTTCGTCGAAAACTAAACCAGCCAGTTCAGTTCAGTTCAGTTACGTCGCTCTGTACGCGCCTTTAGTTCTGAGTGGAGTGTATGTTTGACGGTGCACTGGTTTGGTAGTGGCTATTATCGTCTGAACTCAGTCGTCCGTCAGTCAGTGAGGGCAGTTAGCCCGCGGCGGCCAATGTTAACTGCTGGCCGTTAACGGTGTCATTAGTAGGTTACTACACCTTGTTTGGCATCTTTTTCCCCCTCCTCACCCCTCTCCTCATGGCGCTGATGGGCAGATTTTATATATGATCCAGCATTAGCTGGCATTATATATGTGCATGGTAGGCCGATTATAATAGTGTCTGACAGTGGTTGGCAGCTTGATTTCAGCGCCTCAACAACAACTGGAGCCTCGGGAAGGATTTTTGTCTTGTATTTTTTACGTCTGACAAACTTGTGGCCATGAAACTTGCTGTCTCTCTCTAGTGGTTGTAGTAGTAGTTGTGTATGTGTAGTTGTTGTTGTATCGTGACAGATGACATAGATGATATGGCAGCAATGGAGCCTGATATGGCTACTACTGCTCACATGAAGTTTGTAGACAATCGCTGTGGATGTTGTCCCTATGGCTATCACATCGACATTGACTTTTTACGCTACTTGGACTCCCTCAGCAGGTCAGCCAATGTAGCAGTTGTAGTTGTAGTAGTAGTAGCTCGCAGAAAATTATGCCAAATTTCACAGGCTAGTTTGCCGAATTCAGCGACTTACTGCGGTGGCAGAATTGTCCAAGTCCCACAGCTTACCACGGCCTTGCATTGTGAGTAAACTCAGCCCTGTTGTGTTCAGCAATTTTAATTATTGAAGGCTGGCATTGTGCTTGGTTATGCTAGCAACATATACAAAGAAAATCTTTTTTTCAAAATTGTAATCTATCAAGTCATGTTGTGTTTATTTACAATTTTGCCGATTTGAGATAGCTATTAGTAGGGTCCACAGTTTTTGGCAGCTCAGTTTGATTTTTTCGTGACAGTTATTATATTCAACTTCGTCATGAAGCCAAAGATTGTACTAATCACCGGTCATTTCTCGAAACTATCAAAATTCTATGAAATTCTATGGAATAGGGCAAATTCCATGCCTTGGCTTGAAATTTTGCAGCTCATGGAAAACTGGGTTCTAGTAATCACTACCTCAATTCCCTCAGCTGGTCTCCATGATGTTTCGGGGATTGAAACTTTAATACACTGAGAGAACATTTTTTAAAATGATACACTGTCATTTGCATCGGTTCAAACAACATTGAATCATACCTAGCGGACATCACAGAGATAAAATTTTAGATATTGAAATCGATGATAGTTACTGAGGGTTTGGTCGTTATTATATGCAGGATGATCTTATTGTATGAAGGCAGAGTCGCCAGCATTTTGTTCGGCAATCATTGACTTGTGGTCTGGACTGCAGTACTGGATTTATGGCAGGGCGCGTGGGGCTCGCTCTCGGGCCCCGGCACATTGAGGGCCTTTGGGGAACAAGTCAAGAATGGTGCTAATCTTTTCATCAATGCAACAAATGCTATAAAATGTTAACTTTTTGATAAAATTTAATTCGTAACGTTAGATTTTGTCGCAACGTCAAAATTAGCTCTAGCGCTCTTATTGCGGCCAGCGCAGATTAAGGCTATCGTATATTCGAATGAGAAATTCGTAAACGTATTTGTTAAGGCTTTCAGAAAATCAGATGCTTCAGGGCACCACATTGCTAAATTCGGCTGCAGATTAGAGAATTGTCGTGCAGCAACAAGCCTAATTCTACGTGTCATGTTAACACTCCAAATCATTTCTGTACAACTCGCTGTGATGTCATAAATTACAATTACGTCACATCTGCAACAAACCCATATGTGTTTGAAGAAAACGTACTTTTTACAGGTATATAGATTGAAAAAAATTTAAGTCTAAACACATTGATTCTCATTACTTATTGATCAACCCTCATACGACACCTCAAAGATAATGGGTCACGACCTTGACTTTTTGGGGTCATGTGACGTCGTCCATCACGTAATCATTTGACTCCCAGGAGTCGACTTCCTATGGGTGGTCCACAGTGACCATGCGTCTATCTGGCACCGTTACCGAGATATGGCGCCTCAAATATTGGGCGCACGGACGTCGACACGGAAAGAAAGATGGGAGAAGGGAAAAAGAAAGAGGAAGGGGGAGGGGAAGAGAAAGGAAAGGGGAAGGAAAAAAGGAATGGAAGGTAAAGGGAAGGGGAAGGGAAAGGAAAAGGGGGGAGAGGAAAGGGAAAGGGGAAGGAGAAAGGGACAGGAAAGGGAAGGTGGAAGGAAGATAGCTTAAGAAAAGTTGGATGCACACATGGACGCACGCACGGACACACATACACTCAGGTGATTTTATATTGAACAGACAATAATATTAATCATCATCATCATCATCATCATCGACAACCGTGGGCTCAATGCCCGTTGGTGTCTGACGCCATTCTTACTATCGCTGCCCACCGCTGCCTATCTAGGGCAGCGTGGCTCAACTCCTGCA
>Ga0056128_1003845_pt1 | contig 18644 bp, 18 predicted proteins | sample WorMetLIZISLAND2_FD_71113 | JGI IMG/M metagenome (GOLD analysis project Ga0056128, IMG submission 71113) | Marine gutless worms symbiont microbial communities from Max Planck institute for Marine Microbiology, Germany - Olavius geniculatus... ... | reverse complement strand
GATGTGATTAACATTTTGTTTGCACGTGTATTGTATTATGATGCACTGTCCTCGTTGATTAACAAGCTCGTACGATGCATCTTTTGAGGGATGGAGGTAATGTCACGCTTGAGTAGCAAGTGCGTGCTAGGTCTATTTTTAGTTGCTGCTGTGGTCGCGCGTGTGTAGGCCCAGAGAGCGAGTCTGTCAGTCGCGCTCGTCACGAGCGGACGTGTTTGATTTTGTTGATTGTGTTATTCGTCATATTTGCCTTGTTATATGTTCTGATGCATAAAACACACAAAAAAATCGATGCTTGTGTTTCCCTCTTGTATAATGTAATCATAGTAGCCGTCTCACAGACCCGGAGTTGACAGTTATCTCGTACATGTAAAAACAATGACCCAAAAACATAACTTCATTTTCCATATTACACTGTGTTTAAAATAACACCCACTATCGTTTTCTTCCTTATCTCTCTGGAAAATGTTCACAAAAGTGTAAACAGAATGTCAAAATTATGCAAATACATGTAGTATGCAGGCAATGAATATTTCACTCTAACGACAATGGAATACGTGCTTCATCGTAAACATTTTTAAACAAATTATGAATAAATCAAAAATTTTCCAGGGAGATATAAAAAAACATAAATGGGTATTTTTTTCTAAGCAAGGTGTAGAATACAAGAATATCAAGCCAGAGCTTACATCATGCCGATTCATCCAGACAAGTGTATTGAGTTTCTCCGGTGTGTAGTATGGAGAGCCATGTGCAGCAAAAGTCACGTCGACACTGTCCGGCTCGTCGGCTGCACGAGTGATTGAAATGATCTGAACGTTATCAACATCTGTCTGCAGCAGGCCTGCAAGCTTCTGCTTCAGCAGAGACAATCTGTCCTGAGAACGAGATCCACTTGACTCGAGCATATCAGCTGGACTGCCCACTCCTAGCACCAAACATCGAACCACTTAACCGCTTCGGCAGCTGCACGTGTTTAATACAGCGACTGAGATCTATGGAGTGACTGAAAATGCAAGACCTGTCTGTCAAATGCAGGACCAGGAAAATAACGGACCAAATTGCAGCCATGAAATTTGCCAATTCCAGAAGTGCAACTTGGTCCGTTATTTTCATGGTCCTGCAAATTCCAGGGCTGCGATTTGGTCAGTTATTTTCAGTCAATTTCCAGGTTATTCAAATTCTAGCTCTGCAATTTGGTCTATCATTGGTCCAGCCATTGTTTCTACTTGGTCAACTATTTTCAGGTCCAGCAAATTCAGCGCTCCAAGACGTACTAGAATTGCCCTAGACTTGTAATTAAGTAAGTAACAAAGTAACAGAAGTGATTAGTGTCCATAGTCACTGTTCGGAGAGCGTACAGTAACTAAAAGGTGATGTAGAACAGATGGGTTTGAATCGAAATGAAGGTGATGTGTTGAGGCAGACTGTTCCAGACATGAGCAGTGGTGACCGGAAAAGGTCGGTCGTCGACAGTAGATAGTTGGGTGCAACTGACAATCAGTGATGAAGACAAGCTGGAACAAAGTCACCGACGAGCCTCGACACTGGCACTGGCATTTTGTCAGGACAACGCGAACATTCACAAGTGAACCGTCACTTGAACACAATAGATCTATCCAATGGCCCATCTTATACATGTAAATGCTGCAAGGATAAGGCAATAGAAAGTGCTTCAAACATTCTTTGCTGTTGCAGGACGATCACTGCTGTTAAGAATCTGATACGAGATGAACCATGTTTACAGGTACACCCCACAGATATCGGTAATGCAGCGGGCAAAAATACAACCACCTTGATGGTGATAGTAAAACTAATATAAATACTGTTCGTTGCATAACAAACCGGCCAATCGTATTGAAGCAGATGACTCAACAACGGTGTCGTTCAGGTAAACAACGTTTGCTGTTACTGTCGAGGTCACAGTCTTCTGCCACTTGTTGTCTCTCACATTTACGCGAAGTGTGTGGTTGCCTTTAGGTGCCCCAGCCAACATTGTCAGCTGCCCGGTCTGCTCATTCAGCCTGCACAACAAAATCATATAATACAACTAGAAAATAATATGTCGACCCTGTGCTGACATACTGTGCAGCCATCCCATCTAACTTTCGTTTGACCACTTAAGCTGAAAATTGGCAAACTGGTTATTTCTGCCTTGGCGAACGTCTGCAACAATTTTGGTTTGCTGCACCTTATCATTTTTCGAGTTAGGGGACCGTACGGTGGGATAGACTGACAAACAAACGAGCAAGATGCATACTGCAACCTATCCGGATAGCAGCACATTGGCAAACAAATTCCTCCATCATGGAGGTCCTCAGTTCAGGTTTGACCAAAGGCAAAATTTAATATAAACATCACCATTGGCGACCGCACTTTTCCAGCGACTGCTGCATCGGTCTGGAACAGTCTGCCGGAGTCAGTCCGGTCATCTCCGTCGTTGCAAGTTTTCCACAGCAGACTGAAAACCAAACTTTTTGCCCGGTCTTACAGTCATGACTAACAACGTCTCGTTGCACTGACTACTATTACGTGACTTCACTGTTTAGGCTTATTGTTACGTGTCCTTGTAGTCTTAAGACTTAACGCCACGCTAAAGTTTATTCGTCCTTCATCATCATCATCATCATCAACCTGCCACTGCCAGCATACAATAGGCTACCTACCTGCAAAGTCTTGTAGCTGCTGAAATTCATGCAACCAAGTGACTAAACAGTGGCAAAGCTATAGCCTATAAGCCTGTAATTTGCATCGTCTGAACAGCGAAACAATGCCGAGTTGAAGCTGCAATGCTGTTACTTACTTACTATGCACTTTGTGCAGCTGATATATGCAAAATACATTATATGTGTATTGTTTTACTGAATAAGCAAACACACGAGACTGGAGTCGAGTATCACATTATGTCAGAGTTTGTGCGGAAGTGACCTAAAAATCAAACATATTCTAGAAGTCAAGGCAGCACGTGCCCCAGTGCCCCACAGCTGGTGACATCAATGATTCAATGTGCACTACATAAAAGCAACAGAAAATGTTATCGGTGCTTAGTTCATGAAGCCGCCTACACTTGTACATCAGGCACGGCAAGCTGATAATATAAAAACATAAACTTTTTTTAACCGGACTCACCTAAAATATGGGTTGGAAGGCGAGTCGGTGAACGAGAAGGACAAATCATCAAGATCCCAGTTGTCCGCGTCGTCAGCATAAACACTGCCGAGTGGCACGTTATCAAACTGACCATTCAAAGTGTTAACGACAGCCACCTTGTTGCCAGGCTGCAGAGGCTGATCGTTGGTGCCCTGTACGACCAGAGTGATGTCCTGCATCGACCACTGCTGCGGCACACTGTTGTCAGTGACGTTCACTCGTAGCGTGTAGGACTTGAAGCCGAGGGTTGAGCGCCGGTAGTCGCTGCGCCTTGCGATCAGGCACGCTTCGTTTGCTGAATACACACACCAAACAAAATACAAAAGGGTGCGGCCGTTGAGGGGCCGACCGCTATAAGGCCGTCCTTGCAGTTGAGTACGTGCATGCTGTTTTGGGGCTTTCTAGGTCTGTGCAAGACTGCAAGGGATCCTTACGCCACCTGCCAAATATCAAGTTGATCAGACAACAGGCGGCGAAGTTATGAGGATTTTTCGCCAACAACGCAATTAGCCCCGTGACCTTGACCTCTGACCCCTTGACCTTGAAATTGGTCCACGGGGTGCTGGTGTCCCAGGGACCTTTCCTACCAAGTTTGGTATTTGTAGGCCTTTTCGTTTTCCCTCTAGGTGAAGGCACGGGACAGACAGACAGACAGACGGACAGACGGACAGGATCAACACATGATGGGGCCTCCTTCTAGGAAGGATGGCCCCATAATAATCATAACCCTCTCTCTGTTTTGTTCAAGCAATTAAGACATCTAAAACTACCATTATCGTAAATGTATTTGCAACCAAGCAAGTTTCGGTTGCTGAGCATTTAAAACAAAAACACACACTACTACCTTTGCTCTTTGTTCAACTGATAACTCTATTAGCACATTACATAAAAGACAAAACACAAAGTGAAATTCTATCATAATTGAGTTTATTGAATCAAAAAAGAAACCAAACAAAAAGCACTGAACAAAAGAGTGAATATCAACCGGCATTCCTGAATTATAACAGCCTGTCTGTTGTGTTTATTATGCGAGTTCACATACAAGAAAATAATACAGACAAAATTTTATTATCGTGTTTTCACCTAACCAGCTGTTCGTCTGCAAAAAGTTCAAACCAGAGCATAAATATAGAAGGCATCAACGAGTGCATCACGTAGCATATATCTCCCTCCACCTGTCTGCTGCAGCGTGAAGTCGTTGCATCGTGCATCGTTGCAGACGTAACGGAAGCTGTACTGGGCGTTCGGTGGCATGCTCGGCTGTTCAGCAGTGAAACAGAACACTCTGTCACCCTGTGTGGTCGCAGCCCGTACCAGTGGCGCCGGGAAGCTCGGCAAGTACTTGATAACAGGTCCATTATCATTGGCATCAACGATGTTCACTGTTATTGTTGCTGTACCCGTCAAAATGGGCGTGCCTGACAAACAGCATACACAACAAATCAAATCAGTTACATTGAAAACATGCACAAAACAAACGAACTAAAACAAACTTAAATCTCCGTTCAGCAGTGATGCATGGACTGTACAAAGTTACAAAGTAAATGGAACGAAACTTGAAGTTCATTTAAGTTCATTCTAAGTTCACCAAGCCTGTATCTGTCGTGTTGCACACAGCTTAAGCCTGCAGAGTAAAATCTGCACTGTTTGTATATCACGTAACGTAATGTGTAAAATTTATAGCACCCTCACTAAAGAGAAAAAGCAGGGGTACATTACAGCGTCAACATGCCAATCACATAAAAAGTAATAAATGGTAAAATGCAATTTTACAAGCTTCAGAAAGTAAAAATGTTGACAGAACTAAAATCAATTAAACTAAAATCACTTAAATACTCCCCTAGTAATCCCAAATGTTTGCCTCAAAAAATAATTTACAGACCTGACCTATAATTTGGTTCAACCTATTGCCCTTATTTTCTTTACTCATCTGTTTATGCCTGTCAAACACGATTCTGGCCTGCAAATAGATTCATTAGATCGAAGAAACTTTACAGTAATAAATTCATCAATTACGACCAAAAAATTGTTTGTACCTCTACGTTTCGACTTCCACCAAAAGTCTTCCTCTCCTGACGAAGACTTCTGGTGGAAGTCGAAACGTTGAGGTACAAACAATTTTTTGGTCGTAATTGATGAATTTATTACTGTACAATGCTGGCCTACTTGGGTATACCACAAGTAATTAGGCTGCACGATCTTAAAACAAGATGCACTAGTGACAAGTTTGGACAAAATTCGACCTCGGTCAACAGCAAGAATGTGAAGACTGAAGCTTCTCGCCACGTCAGCATCAAGTTTATTGCGTATCGTCACAACGCCGGACATTTCATCAACTGCAAACTTGAACTGACGATCCGTGTTATAGTGATCCACATAGTATCTGCAATTACCACATGCATAGCACATGCTGCAGTGGCATCTGTAACTAGAAGCCATCAAAGATCTCAAACCTCTGCCGAGAACAGTGCTCAGTGCTGTCACCTGGCCAATACAACAAATATGATAATTGTGGCGTTGCTTCATCCAATTTTCCAAAGTTCATCTAGAAATTTAATGATCAGAATCCAGATTTTGAAATCCTGGATGTCGATACTGATCTGGATTGCCGCTAATCAAAATCTCAATAAATGGTCCACTGGGCAGTCTCCAACAGTCCACCCATCTGTAAAAATTTGTTCATAATTGCTAAGATACACTGCAAAGTGACAGTTTACGCTCAATTTATTAATAGTGAATAATCCTCCTAAATAATAAAGAATCCACAAATAATTCTGGATCATCACCAAAACATAAACACTTCATCCTTAAACCATGTCTAACCCCACCACAAAATCTGGCTGTTTCAAAATGGGAAATTAACTGAAAGCATGTAAAACAATAACATCATTTACCTGATATTGGCATTTATCCCAAAGTCAGCATCCGTTGCTGTAACCGTGGTAACAGTGTAGCCAATGGCAACAGACTTGTTGAGCCGAACAGCTGTTACTTCTGGTGTGAACACTGGCGCATGGTTGTTTATGTCAAAAACGTTAATCGACACCGCTGACGCAGCCGACTCAAACCTTCCATCTGACGCCGTGACCATGATGCGATATGTCTCCTTCGATGGCTGATACGCCAGCAACTGCCATCAACGGCACAATGTTTATGATGAAATTAATATACACAAAAATAACAATAATTTATCAACATCGAAACACGTCAGAGTATTACTGAAATCTGATTCCAGTGTCCGAACAATGTCTTCAAACCAACAGCATTTTTTTTATTTACCAGTACTTGCTCTATTTCGGTCATTTCAGTCCAAATTGGCGACTAATTCTACTTTTTTCGACTGCTTTATATTAGTAGCTCAGTTTACCGCAATCATTCTTTTGTCGACGGTTGTTATCATCATGTAAGCTAACTTAAAAGTATATACACCACCAGAAGCCATCGTTTTAGCCGAAAATGTTCGGCGTTTGGGCTTTGTTCTGGCCTGTGGGTAGGCTACTTTGCAGCATTCGCCAGACAGTGTAGCTTCATTAATGAAACAGAAATAAAAAATAAAGAAAGAAAATAAACAGGGAAAAGCAAGAGCAACTGGCCGTCAGAAAAATGTCTTATTTTTGACTCGCCTGCTTAACGCGAATGACGCCAGCTCTAACGCCAGATACGGAGTCAGCATAGAAGTGTGCTGCATCAGATCCACTGATGCTGAAAGTCAGCGTGTCATCAATGTCATCATCCGTAGCTTCCACGGTAATGACCGGTGAGCCAGGAGACATAAGTTCCGGCACACGGACTGTGTACGACTGCTGAGTCAGACGAGGTTGATTGTCATTGACGTCAGACACTTCGATCACTACCTGCGTCGTCACTGCAACGCCACCAAGCGACAATAATCAGCAGCAGACTTGGAATTAACTCACACGCACTGACACAACTTGTACATTCATCAAATTCACTGACGCAAACAAAACTTATTTCAAGACCAAGTCCAACTCTTCTTATGCAGCATCATAATGAAATGTTTCAACATAACTTGTTGCATAATGTACATATGTAATGCGCATTGTAGTCAACCGCCCTATTAAAACTACTGCATAAGAGAAAAAAGTGGCAAAAATTCTCAAAACGTTTTTGTCAAAACCAGAACTTCTCCCAGGGGACTAAGACCAAGACTGAGACTTTCTATTTTATCTTCAATGTTCCTCGAGACCAAGTCAAAGGGTCTTGAGAACAATCAAACTACAACCTTTGCCACCGTAGGCTGCGCTATTCATTTGCTCATTTACCAAACGTGCCTTGATCACAGCAACACAATTGCATAATGCTGCAAAGTGCTGAAAACATACAAACATGGGTTTTGCTCCATTGCAATAATTCTCGAATTGCAACATTATTAGTTGTAGTTTTATACAGCACTTTTATAAAGCCAAACTGCAATCATCAATTATGTTTCATAATAGTAATGAGTACAATTATAATTTTAGCCCAAACTCCACTACTTCCATTTGTAGTAAACTTGTTCAACAAGTCGTACAACAACATTTAAAGCAATGATGTGGATTTCTGGCATTTTATGAGCTTTTGACCTTTTATGTACTAATCACAAGATTTGCTGCAGATTTCTGCTTTGTTACACAGCTTGCTGTACTGAATTATTATATTTCACAGAATTAATTTCAAAATGTCAGCCTTAACGTGCTGTAAGCGGAAACCTTCAATGCAACAACTCCACAACAAGTTCGAGTGAATTGAGTGTGGATTTATAATAAAAAACAAAACTCATACCAGTTGTTCGCGGATTGCCAGAATCCGCTGCCTTGACCATCAAGTGATGTTTGTCCACCGCTTCCCGGTCAAAAGATGCTCCTCGTCTCTTGCTGACCCTGCCATTGGGTGACATTTGAAACAACAGTGATGACTCGACTAGACTAAACGTCACACTTCCATTCTGACCACTGTCTGGGTCGTTCGCAAAAAGCTGGAGCACTGCATCGTCTACAGCATAAACAGTGATGCAATTCAAACACAAATAAGGAATCAACTCATTACTGATGACTGAAATGATGCGCCATAACGCAAATGCAGTAGGTCAGCTTGAAACTACGTCCATGGTGTATCCTCAATATAATTATAACGATAAATGGTATTCATGTGGAAAACTTCTGTTGTGTTTTGCAAATTGAACACAAAATTCTTTCAAGCTTGCAGTTAAAGTCAATTTGTATAGCGCATCTCGCGCATCTCGCATACACCTCTAATGCACTTTTGGTCACTAACCAGAGCTGCCAGCCACACGGCCACCACGTGCAGCCTGCAGACACAGGCTAACGCAGCGGCCGGCTAGGCAGCCCCAGTCAGCTGTACTAAGGTCACCACCTTCCATAAAACATACAAATGAGTTACTGTTCATTTTACCATCCCAAAGATGGTAGAAGGCTGAGTCGACCTAGCTGGCAGGCTTCACATCGAGATAGTTTACCTGCCCGCAAGCAGTCACCTATCGCAGTACTAACCGGGCCTGGCGTAGAGTAACTTCGTTTCAGCCGAAACGCGTTACCAACTACGCCACGCCAACCTTCAGTTCTTTGTCACGAGATGTCTTGTGTCGAGACTCGGCACTTTATTATGCGATTGCAAAGTCTGGTCTGGTCAGACTCATGGTTTTGGTGAAAGTATGAGACATTAAATCGTAGTTTCTGCTTGTCAACAAGAAATCTGAGCTAATGCTCACGAGACACGTGAGAGCCTATAGCAGTTCCTGTTCGCAGGTAATCTTGGTCCATCTCTCTCCACTTCGTCGCAAATCACTCTTATATTGCCAAAATCTCACTAAAAAGCCAAATTTTTTGGGTTCAAGGTCATCAATGTTGACAACCCTAAGAAGCTCGTTGCCAGTGCTTGTTATGTTAAGCAGCATATCTGCGCCTATCTGCAACCATTTTCACACTAGACAAGCCAACAGCGAATAAATAACCACTTTTTACAGGGGTACCCCTCTTTGACACCCGCGTGCGCAGGCCGCCTTAAATCTAGAAGGTCCAGACTTGGACTGCTAAAATCTACATTCCATGCTGAAAATTTCATATGCAAATTGTCTTGGTCTATCTCCAGCCATTTCGGCGCGATTCAGTCTTGAATTGCGTGTCACAGCCCAAAATCGCGAAAAATTCACTAAAACCCCCCTATTTTGGGGGTTCAAGGTCATTCAAAGTCATCAACGTTGACACTGCTAAAAAGCTCGTCACCAGTGCTTGTTGTGATAAGCAGCATGTCTGTGCATATCTGCAACCATTTTTACGCGCGAAAGCAGCTACTGCTTTCAGCGCGTCTTAGCCATCGCAATTCTGTCCGTCCGTCTGTCTGTCTGTCCATCACATGGGTGGATCAGGCAAAAACGGTGCAAGCAAGAATTACCAAATCTTCACCATAGGCTGCCCGGAAGACTCTAGTTTCAGGAATCGTAAAGCTTTCTCATAAATTCGAAGGGGGTCACCCCGAACGAGGTCACTAAATGAGAGGGGGGTGGTCAAAATTTGCGACTTTTGGCCTATAACTCGTTGTATCTCAGTAACGGTGCGAGATAAGGCATAGGTTACTATTAATCACTAATAGAAAATCGTACTCTGGCTATTGATTGGCGCCGAATTCAATGACCTTGGATGACCTTGAACGCCAAAATAGGGATTTTTTTAATGAATTTTTCGGGCGATTTCGTACTGCGACACAAAATCATTCACAAGACGGCGCCACGGTGCTGGCATTGGTGGCGTGGCGTCGTTGGTAATGCCTTTCGGCTGAAACGAAGTTACTCTACGCCGGGCCTGGTTAGTGCTGCGATGGGTGACTGCCTGCGGGCAGGAACTGCTATAGGCTTTCGCACGTCCCGTGAGCATTAGCTCAAATTTCTTGTCATGTTAGACGAGCCAATAACGGTAGAATAACGCCTTTTTAAGGGGGGTGCCTCTCTTTCTCCCCCTCATTCGTGGGGACCCCTTTCATATAGTGGCATGAAATTTTGTCACTAGAGACTCTGAGCTATCATACGGTAATAACCAGAAGTCTCTGTCTCATCTGGGCTTGAAACGGTACCGGGTTGTGATGGATGGACAGACGGACAGAATTACCGTAGCTAATATGCGCTATAGCTAGCTACGCTCGCTCTCGGGCGAAGAAATGGAGTCCCAAATCCGAGCCTGAATTTACTGTTTCTTTCATGGCAATCACGGTATAACATGAGTCTGTTTGGAACCACAATCTCACACTGCATCCACTGTAACCAAAAACTAACATGGCAAAATACAAGCATGATTATGTCAGACCCTTACCTTGTGATGCATCTTCTGGCACAGAGCCATGCAAACAACAGGTGTCCAGTACAGGGGCGTGGTCATTAATGTCAATCAGCTCAATGGTGACCAAGCAGTAGCCTGTCTTGGACGTCTTAGTTCTGCCCTCGTCCGCTGCGATGACGTTCATTTGCCAGCGACTGAAACCGGTCGGCCAATCACGAGACAGAGCTCTGCGCAGAGTCACGGCTCCGGTCGATGAATCCACCGAAAATGATTTCCGCAGCATAGAGTGGTATGCTGCCATAGAGTTTATGACCCGATCTTCTGCTGACGGACCGGTGGAGCTGGGCGGTGTATAAATTTCGTACCTGATACGAGACTGAAACGAGTCTGGATCAGTGGCTGCGACCTTAAACAGTAATCAATTAGAACCACTTTAACAGAGACATCTGCCATACATACCCAAAACACAGGGTTAGGCCTATGTTATCCAAATATAGAAAACCAATGAAAACTACGAGTTCTATTACTTAACACTTACATCAATGATGCACTAAGATTTTAGCCAACTGCACTCTAAGTGGTTTTCAAGCCAATGTAGACTCGATCAGTGTGACCTCCAAGACTTTTGGCAGCAGAATCTAATTTCACAAGACAAATGCGCTCTCAAGTAAATGACACTGGCAATAGTTCTTAAATTACTTATATAACAACATGTTTTACTTGCCCGCAGACAGTTACTCATCCAGGTAAAGGTAAAAGGTAAAGGTTGTCAGTTTGTATAGCGCATCGTCGCAAACACGCCTCTAATGCGCTTTCATCACTAACCAGAGCCGAGTGCTGCACGGCCACTGTGTGCAGCCTGCAGACAGAGGCTGGCGCAGCGGCCGGCTAGGCAACCCCAGTCAGCTGTACCAAGGTCCCCACCTTCCGTAACCCACGTAAATGAGTTACTACTCATTTTACCGTCCCATGGAGGGTAGAAGGCTGAGTCAGCCTAGCTGGCAGGCTTCACACTGAGATGGTTTACCTGCCCGCAGGCAGTCACCCATCGCAGTACTAACCGGGCCCGGCGTAGAGTAACTTCGTTTCAGCCGAAACGCGCTACCAACTACGCCACACCACCAGGTACTGAGCAGGCCCAGCATATGCCAGTAGTAACTTCAACATTATTGATGTGTGACCAGTGACCACTATATCATGTCAGCACCTCTTTCTTACCAGTACAACAACAACAAACTATGGGACGTACCGTGGTAATTAAAGTACCAACTGATGACGGGTCTTTTTCAACTATGTTGCTGACGGGGTACTCGTCTTGGCTGAATCTTGGTGGATACTTGTTGGATTGTGACACACGGACCGCGATGTTTGTAACATTGGAGTAGACACCATTCGACGCACGGCAAATCAGCGTGTAATTCTGGCAACAACAAAATGCCAAAAACCCATAAAATACCATCTTTGCCTACATTATCCACTTAGCAAACAGCCAATCTGTACCAGCTAATATTCTAATGGCAACCTAGCAAAGGTAAAGGTAAAGGTAAAGGTCGTCAATTTGTATAGCGCATCGTCGCAAACACGCCTCTAATGCACTTTCATCACTAACCAGAGCCGCCTGCCGCACGGCCACCGTGTGCAACCTGCAGACATAGGCTGGCGCAGCGGCCGGCTAGGCAACCCCAGTCAGCTGTACCAAGGTCCCCACCTTCTGTAACTCATGTAAATGAGTTACTACTCATTTTACCGTCCCACGGAGGGTAGAAGGCTGAGTCGACCTAGCTGAGATGGTTTACCTGCCTGCAGGCAGTCACCCAATTGCAGTACTAACCGGGCCCGGCGTAGAGTAACTTCGTTTCAGCCGAAACGCGCTACCAACTACGCCAGGCCACCAGCAGTGTGCTTCATTCCCAGATGCTCCGTGTCCAGAACCAAATTTCGATGTCTTGCTTTCTTTCTCCTGCTCCACTAACATGGACACAGATTCAATACCTGATCGACAAGCCCACTTGGTACCATCTTTCAAAAGTCACTCGTTCATCTCTTTCACTCTTGTACCCACTTAATGACTATCTACACCTCAAAGCTACTCAGCAATTCTCTATTGGTGCATATGAAAACAAGAAGCCCAGCTATCGCTAAAAAAGGCTGACCATAAGCCAGTGTTCCTGAGGCTAGCAGATGTGAATAAGGGGTCAGTTAAGTACCTCTGTTTAAGGAAAAGCGCGGGTCGGCAACGAAAGCATTAGATATAGAGCATTTACAAATGCATGTAGCCTGTTAATAGTAACAGTACAGCCATATCACAGCTTGTGCGGTAGCAACAAGCTGTTGTTTTAGCAATGTGCCAAGTCAATGGGAAAGCCAAAAATTCGACCCCCACAGCTCCCACATTTTTCAACCGACCTTTTTGAAACTCAAAACCAAGAAAGATATCCGGAATACTACCCTGCATGCAAAATTTGGTTGATGTGGGACGACGGAAAGGGGGTCTGCAAAAATGGCAAATTTTGGCTCACTTTTGGTTCTTTCTTTTCTTGTAGGCTACTCTTCACCTCACGTCCAGATCACACCGTAGGACTGATCACAACCAATAAGGACTCACAACGCGTGTTTCTGCACAAAAAAGTGCCTTTGGGGGTCTCGATGATAAAAAGAAAAGTTTAGGGGTCAAAACTACCCAAAAACATGATTCTGGGGGCCTGAATACACATTTTAAGCCAAAATTGCAAAATTTTCAAATCACGATATCTCGAAAAGTATAAATTCGATCAATGCAAAATTTGAAGGGCAAGTTTAGGACCGCAAACGGGCGGTCCGGCATTACAAAATAATAATTCAAGATGGCAGCGGCCGCCATCTTGGATTTTTGCACAAACCCTAATAACTCAGCTGCCGTTCGAGTTGGATTAATGAAACTTTGCATGAGTGTAGCCAGCTACTACACGAAATAGGCCAACAACCAAAAGTGGCAATAGTAATAAATTCAAGATGGCGGCGGCCGCCATCTTGAATTCAGTTTATCGCCCATAGCTCGCCAGTTATTGCATATATTTGCACGAAATTTGTCAGTTGGACTGACTTTACGGACCTAGGTACGAACTGACTATAATATGGAACAAAAATAAAATCCAAGATGGCGGCGGCCGCCATCATGTCAATACTGCTGTCAATACATTACTTCGTGCTTATACTTTTTGATTTTTGCTGTTTTACGTCATCGCTTATACAACATTAAATAAATTGTTTTCAGTTGTAAAGCATCCTACTTGGTATCACAGGGTATTTACTATTTACTTGTTTTGTTAAGACAGTTTTCCACTAGATGTACCATTTAGCCACAATACATGCATCACAAACAACAGACGACAGACAGAAGCCTGCGACATAACCTTAACGATCGGCCAAGAAGTTACTAATCAAAAACATAATGCTGACAGTTTTTAGTTTTGGTTTTTCATCAAAGAAATTATTAATTAATCATTAACATTTTATAACATTCACTTTTTCTATGAAGACCACTGCCAATTTTTTATCACTATTTAATTGACATTTAAACTCTACTTCAGTTAAAACCTGATCATCCAAAATACCCTGAACAATTAGGTGAGCAATCCAATCTACCTTTTTTTTTTGATAAGAAAGCTCTCCAACAACATAAACTGATCCAGTCGTTATATTAACAGCAAACACATGTCCATCGTTGCCACTCTCTATGCTGTATTCCGCGAAATCTATGCACAACATCATCACTAGACGATTACTGCATTCAATGTGTCATTAATCGACCAAATCGAGCCAACTGTGAGAAAGTACATTTTTGGGAGCTGCTTTGTTGTAATTTAAAGTCATTTCTGTCACAACATAATTTCAAGCACTTTGCCAGCTTAAATCAGAAGACAGATATAAGAGTTGCATGTGCACTGTGCAAATCAGGCTTCACGTTTAACAGTCAAGTTTAGCCTAGACCTAAAAACTGCACAAATATAATTTCATCCAAAAATTTTAAGCAGTTCTGTTCATGAGCAATATTGCATTTTGTGCTGATTTAGTAAGATCGTAAAAAAAATTAAAACACTATTATTACAATTATTATTAGTGTTACCACAAGTCAAAAAGAGTGAGTCGGAAACATTAACCCAACAGCATGTCTGTAGGTTGTCAATTGCAAATTCAATATCATGTTAAGTATACAGAATAGTATTCAGATTCGTTTGGATTTGACATTTCTATTGTAAAATGTCGAGGGGTTTACTTTTTTACCATACACAGCGGCGTTTATGTAACGCCATAATGTGTGTGAATGTAATTAGTAACGTCATATCATAACTTTTTGGCCAAAATTTTTGCAGAAATTGACAGTTAAAAAATTAATCATTAAAAACAGTGCTCTCATAATTGCTGTCAACAATATCATTACCATTAATGACTAGAAGTTAAATCAATGATTAGTATTGTAATTAATACTTAATATATAAATGTACACTAAACAGACAAAATTAGGTAAAAACAAAACCTTTCTGCCAAGGTTATTACCTGAGCTATCCGTTTGAGCAGTAACAGTGAGAAAACTGGTATATCGAGGAGTAGTCTCAGGAATTGTCACAGAGTATGGCTCTCCAGTAAATACTGGCACAGAAACGCTGGAGCCAATTACTTTAACTGCCACCGAGACTTCCGCTGAAAATATGATTAATACACCAAAAAAAATGTTGTACAATTTGACAAAATATGAAACACAACTTGCAACAAAAATATGTAAAATTTTCTCTCATGTTTACATGATTCAGCAACAACGAAACACTTGGCACTTGCAGTTGCATGCTTCTATTTACAAGACACTTAACTTCCCTAGCAAGAATGCGCTATAAGTAACACACATGAGACACAAACAGGTAACGTGGTCAGATCAACTTAAATAAGCAAGCAAACAAGCAAGCAAAAAAAACTTTAAAAAACATAATTCAACAGTTAATCATACAAGAAAATTGAGCTAATGCTCACAAGACACGCGAAAGACTATAGCAGTTGCAGTTCATTAGTTTAGCTGAAAATTGGGGTGTTCATGCCAAGTTGATATACTAATACCAAACGGTGCATAATGATCGCATAATGATAGTAGTGTGGCGCCACCTTGTGAATGATATAGACTTCTGTCACAGCCCGAAATCGCCAAAAAAATCCATAAACCCCCTATTTTGGCGTTCAAGGTCATTCAAGCTCATTGAATTTGGCGCCAATCAAAAGCCAGTGTACGACTTCTTATTAGTGATTAATAGTAACCTAGGCTGTATCTCGCACCGTTACTGAGATACAGCGACTTATTGGCTAAAAGTCGCAAATTTTGCCCACCCCCCTCTCATTTAGCACCCTCGTTCACGGTCACCCCCTTCGAATATATGAAAAAGCTTTACAGTTCCTGAAACCAGAGTCTTCCAGGCAGCCGAAAGTGAAGATTTGGTGATCCTAGCTTGCACCGTTTTTGACTGATCCACCCGTGTGACAGACGGATGGACAGAATTGCGATGGCTAAGATGTGCTGAAAGCAGTAGCTGCTTTCGCGCGTAAAAATGTTGTGAAATCATGTCTGAAAATCTTGACTGATGACACAGAAAGTGCGCTTTAAAACAGTTCAGATAACAGCAACTTTTGCTCATTACACAAAGTATGTACAACAAAATGTCACCAACAAACGAAGTTAGCTTAGTTTACTGAAAATATGAAATATATAAAATTTAAAAAAACATAAAATTAAAAAAAAACAAAATTCTACTGACATTTGCAATTACTGAATACAAATACAGTATTGCAGAATTATAAAACATCACTTAATGCACTAGTATTATTTTTCATTAAACAATATAAATGTCGTAAACATTATTTCTACCTTGGTTGGGCCGATCTGAACTTAACGCATTAGCGCCATCCTTAGCCAGTATGCGCAAACGATATGCATCTTTGATTGAACTGTCAAAACTGTCTTTATTTGATGTTATAAGCCCAGACGCCGCATCCAGCAGAAAAGAATAGCAGTCTTCACCGCAATCAGGGTGGAATGAGTAAGTAACCTACAAAATACCACGCGTATGACAAAAACATCTCGTAAAAAACAGCACTGTCAAAATGCCAACAAATCAACTAATAAAGGTCTTAACTTGATAAATCCATACAGAACGTCAGTCACTCTTTCAATTCATAAGTTTATGCATGAAATTAAACATTTAAAATGCTTGAAAAAAAATGCACTGCTCACACAAGAACGACTCTGTTGTGCAGTCAACTGACAAAAAAAACTAAAAGAAACAAAAAGCTCAGTGGCGACATATTTTGCGGCCATCCAACTATAGCTGCACAAACCTACTGTAACCTTTAACTTAAAATCTGACAACCGGCATACCGGTTACTTCGTCAAGAGAAATGTTCGCAGCAACTTTTTTTCATTTTCATACAAATCAAAAAATGAATGAATGGTCGCATAATAAACACATAAACATCCAACACGCACCTCGTTATTTCTTGACGTTGTATCGAGATCAATAGCAGACACAAAGATGACCTCATCCCCTCGTTGCGTGTAGTCAGATACGGCAGCGGGATACAATCCATTGACATCCAGACCAACAAACTGCGGCGCTTTATCGTTCACGTCTGTGATGCTCACTTTCAGACGAGCCACCGACACCAACTTGTTCTGAGGAATGCCGGAACCCTCCTGCAACAAGCAAACAGCAACTTCATTCATTACTGCAATTAATCGACTCACGGTTTGTCGATTTCAGATAATATTTCTTACAACAATCAAGCTACTAGAGTCTACAAACATAACGAAGGCTTTTAGGCAGTATTTTCTACACAGATCATTCTATGGTTGAGTTTAACTTGGCTGGCTGGTTACACAGCACATACTGAGGTGGCCAGTGGCATATTTAGGATTTGGCAAAGGGGGGGGCCATGGCGAACACGCAGAGCTTGAGCCTATAACGAGGATCTGGGCGTGGAAACGCAGAAAATCACAGCATCATATCAGATGCAATCTCACATGGCGATTTTAATCGCATATTATATCGATATGAAAAAAGACCATCAAACATTGTTGAATTTTGCAATTCTTGCTGGAAAACAGCAAAAAATGCGCCTTTTCATATAAAGTCGCCTTAAAAAATTTTCATGGTCAGGCCAAAGGGGGGCCATCGCACCATGGCCCTCCCCCTAAATACGCTACCGCCAGTACTCATATTGCCTACTCACGGAGTAACGGCCAGGCTGAGTTAGCCTGGGTAAAAAGCAGACACTGATACTTACAAAAGCACGGCAGCGAAGCATATATGAAGGCACAGAGGACGCATCGAGCTTGTAGCTGGTCGTGGCAATTGGCATCAGGGTAGAATCGTTCAGCGGACTCGGACTTGGTATCTTGAACGCCGAATTACCATTCAGCTCCGGTGGTCCGTTGTTACTCAGGTGGTACTGGATGCGGCCTTGGACCGACGTGGCCATCAGTCGGAGACTGGTGATCAGAGTGTTGGCCAGCACATCCTCCCTCACCATCACGTCGGTGAGGTCGTCAATGCGCTGACCGTTGACCAGATTCCACCGAGGCGGCATCGAGTTCTGGTCATCGACGAGATGTATGGTGACATTTGCCGTACTGCGGCGAGGCTGCCGGCCAGAATCCATTGCATCTACTGTCAGCACGTATCTCTGCAAGCCAGACAATTCGCTGTCGTCTATGCAATACGGCGTTGCAGAATTTTAAAACATCATTTAATGCATTAGTATTATTTTTCATTATTCCTCTTATTTTTTTCTTGCTTGTTCTTTTACCTTTTTCATTGCCGTCTCTTGTTCTCAACGTCATCATAATTAGAAAAAGATTTTAAGTGTCATCAATAATATAATCATATGACATCTGTTACCACTAACAACTTTAGTATAAGTGTGCTTGAACCGTATAATAAATAATAAACAAATGTGAACTGTCAAATCAGTGGGTCCACGTAAACGCCTCTGTTCACCAAGCAGTATTATTATGATCCTGTCCGTCTGTCTATCACGTGCCTCCACCTAGAGGGAAAACGAAAAAGGCGAATACCAAACTTGGTAGGAAGGGTCCCTGGGACACCAGCACCCCGTGGACCAATTTCAAGGTCAAGGGGTCAGAGGTCAAGGTCACGGCGGCTAATTGCGTTGTTGGCGAAAAATCCC
>Ga0056128_1003843_pt1 | contig 18646 bp, 11 predicted proteins | sample WorMetLIZISLAND2_FD_71113 | JGI IMG/M metagenome (GOLD analysis project Ga0056128, IMG submission 71113) | Marine gutless worms symbiont microbial communities from Max Planck institute for Marine Microbiology, Germany - Olavius geniculatus... ... | reverse complement strand
GCGGTACCGGGCGGCACTTTTTAGGGGGCTGCAAAAAGACATACATGCAATTCAATTATTTATAATAATAATGCAGTTAATTCTGTTTATTACAGACATGAGTAACTGCAACAGAAGCTATTGCCATGCAAACTCTGGTTGTGTAATAGCCTATAGGGAATTAAAAGTGCCTGAAACTTGAAGAGACACCTTGCCGGGCCACTAGGCCTATAGGGACGAAGGTGTGACGGATCCAAGGTGGAAAAGCGGACGTGCGGCCGCCCCTCCACCTATGCGCCCTTAGGCCTATGCGTGAGTGAACACTTGGCTATGCACTGCCGCAGCCTATAGCTCATTAACGTGTTCACAAAAAATGATTAAATTTGTTGCCATCAGCTGCTATATTGTGCCAAATTCGATTTTGGCTAACCTTTGATTCAGAACTCGTTGGTTGAGCTCACTATACAGCGACCCAGACCCCCTAGCTGGCTAAATCATTGTCGATACTTTTCTCCATCAAGTCCCTGTCTATAGAAATGTTATTAAATAGTGTAAATAAGTTGTTATAAAGCTTATTGACCTCCAAAACAGTATGCACAACATAGCCACAATTTAGACAACTGGTCGCTGATGTTTGCATCTATCAGTGGCCATAATGGCTATCTTGTTCACAGGCCCGTCGAAGGTGGGGTAGGGGTAGGGGCCGGAGTAAGCTACCCCGGTTCTCCGCGACGTTCCGGGGGCCGCCGTCGGCCAGAAATATGAAGTACGCCAGAATGTACAATTTTGAAAAAAAAATTCAAAAATTTTCTCCCCAGAGTGGCCCCGTGAAAATGTTTGGGGGCCTCGCGAGAATGTTCCCTCGGGCCCCGCTGTGGCTCTCGACGGGCCTGCTTGTTCATTTAGCAACCAATCTGGTCCAGATTTGCATTTATTGTTTGAATTGTACTATATTTGGTCCGTTGATTCTCAGGAAAATTATTAAAATTGCTGCCACTGCATATGTAACATTTTGAGGCTAAAATGCACCAAATTCGTTTTTGGCTGGGGCTCCGCTTCAGACCCCGTTGGACATTGTTAAAAACTTTAATTTTACGCATTATTTACTGCAGTATGACGTAATCGCTCAACATGCTAGCGCATGGCTCCCCCAGACCTCCTAGCTGGATTTAAAAGGTCCTACTTATAAGGTAAAGGAATTGGTAGGAAAATGAGAAAGTAAAAGATGAGAGAGGGATAGAAGGAAGAGAAAAGAAAAAGAAGGATAAAAGAGAGGATCGAGAGGGAGAGGAGGAAGTGGAAGAATATCCCTCCTGCTCTTGGCTAAAACCTAGATCTGGCGGCAATCTTGAACTCCGCACCGGGCGCCCACCGGGATTGCTACGCCACTGGATACTGCGGTTGAAAAACGCACATTTTTCTATCAAGACTCGACCTTAACTGTCGGCCAAAAATGATTCCGTGACTGTGTACATGGAAGTGAGCCCAACTGTAGCTATAGCCTAATTCCGTGTAGAGCTGGTATAGTCTTATTTCATGGTGCACAATAAATAATTTAAAGTTTAATAGAAAATGCTAAATTAAAGATCAACAATGAGCAGTGTGATAAACGCCCAAAATCTACTCAAAATTTTAAAAAATGATTAACAAAATAACTATTAAGAAACACGTGCCTTTAAAGTACTGAAACACAAATAGGGAGTCGAAACTGCTGTCTACGGAAACAGTGTATAGAACAAGGATGCTTTTAGTCACAGGAAAAAAACAGTTGCCTTCTAACATAGGCAAGCAGATGTTGTGCTTTATCCAACGATCTACCGCATGTACCCGACAGCGGCAATCAACCAGCCACAGAGCCAGCGAAAGTAAATGCAACGGTGTATGTCATATTTTTCAAATCAGTAGGCCTACTACTTCATGCAGTCACTCAAGATCACAGGAAAGATATAGAACAAAATTGCAAGTAAGTGTTTATTCTTAGCACTGCGCTCTGATTGATCATAACGTAGCTAACAGCAGACAAATACTGTTAGTGCTTGAAATCATGGTGCCGTAGCGTATCGATGTCCTTATACATTCGTTCGAAATACCCAGGTGCTGATATTAGACCGTACTTGAATGAACTACGACGTCGACTCCTGGGCACGTGTGACTCGGTGCGTTGTGCGCCTAAGCCTACCTGTACGCATGCGTCTGTCTGTGCTGTATTACGGCGTGTGTGCGACTTGTCGTAATTTTTACCTCACCTCAACCGCAGGCAGTGGCGCCACTTCGCCATGCCACCCACTAACAGCTGCTGCAGCTGTTTCTCGTGTTGTTGTTGCTGTTGTTGTTGTGTGCATGGGGCCGGCGCCCAAGTCACGCGCCGGCGGTGGCGTAGAATACCTGTTGAGGATCGGCGCTCCGCGTACAGCATGACTGATAGGTTGGACCACGATTAACAGCGCACGGACCCACGGACGTACGTACAGTCGGTGGTAAACATTGCCCGGGCAGGTTTTCTCAACACGCCAAAAATCGTCGTTCAGTCAATTGTACCACAGGTGTGCAGCTAATGTATAGTTGACACTGACAGACTGTATTGGAATAGTCCGCGCTGAGCGGAGATTTTCGAAGTCGCGCGATTTCATCGTCGTTCGGCGTTCTGTTCGTTTGTAGCGGGGCGGCGGCGGTGTAAGTCGATGCCATTGTCAAATTGTCGATTATCTATAACACGGAGTGACGTCTGCTGCTCAGTCAGCGAGAAAGATCACGACGGACTGAGAGTACTGTGTCATCACGACCTGCAGGGTCGTCTTTCTGCACTGCACGGTGATAGAAACTGACTGTCTGCTGCTGTTTTGTAGCAATTCTGTAAATAGCAAGTAATAAAGAAATGGAAGCAAATTTTGTTCTCGCTGGACAGTCTCACATTTTAATTTTAGAGTCCAACGGTCTGTTTTCTTCTAAATAGTAGAAAACTAGCAACAGGACCTACTAGACCTGTAACTTTTTATGAGGCAAGGGTAAATGTACCGACTAAGCCATTTTCATCACGGTAGCTCTCTCTTATCGTCGCCTATTCACATGTTTCGTTATTTTCGACGTATTTGCCTACTATGTCTATACACTCTTCACTGCTTTGGTCTCATGTAGGTGTTTGAGATAACTTCTAAGGCCTACCACATTCTCTTATTCTGGCGGTTCAGTTAGTGAGGCCTGCTGTGTTTACTGCTAGTTATACTAGTGGGATGCTGATGTCGGTTGCGGACGGCACGCCGGAGGCTAGCAGTGAGGTCATTAGCAGCAGTTGCGGAGGCAAGTTCGTCTTCCAGGACGGTGGCGCGTATTGCGGCGGATGGCTGGGTGGCAAGGCTCATGGTTACGGCGTCTGCACGGGCCCGCGAGACCAAGGCGAGTTCGCCGGCGAGTGGACTCACGGCTATGAAACGACGGGCACCTACACCTGGCCAAACGGTGCGCTTGTCCGCTATTTTTCATTATTTTTGACATGTCCGTGACTAGGCCTATATGGGATAGCCTATATCACGCAATCGGTTTCTGCTTGATAAGTGAAAAAACGATACACGATTACATAAACTAAACCGTTATCGTCGAGAGCAAAAATTTATCAAAAAGAAAGCCATATAAACATCAATACATATCTTTCGCTGTGTGTATTAAAACAACTGGTGAAGTGAATGTTGTACGTCAATACTAAACGGTTGGTTGTAGGCTACGGAACGAATCCAGTTTATAGTGCCGAACTTTTCCAAAATATGAAAACATAAAAACGCGTACAGTTAATGTAAGTCATTGTAAACAATGATAAAAAGGGGCTTACCAGTGAAGCCATTTTTGGGAAACGAAAAACGAACAAACAAAAAACCAGAGAACTTTTAAAGTTAAGAATTTTCACCTTTTCTTTTAATTAAAGTACCACTGGTAGGTATTATGCGAATAATTTATGGAAAATTCTTACCAGTCTGACCGTATTTCAGCAGACGGCGGAAGACTGTCTTATTCGCTGTGCGTGAAACAATGTGAAACATGGTCTTGTATCATTAGGTGGTTTTTCTTTCATCCCTGGGTTGTATGGATAGGTGGGTTATGGAGGAGGGGGGCATGCTGCTCGTCTCGACTGTCTAGCGACGCTGAGAGCGGGGTAGGTGAGTTGAGCAGGCGAACGGATGTTCATGTAAAACAAGTTAAAGTCAAATTAATTCTAGCCAATTTGGCTTTGACTTTGACAACTTAATGTGTCAGGTTTTCAAGCAACTGAAGTACAGTTTAAGCCTCAGCCAATAGATTTATTCAAAAATGCAGCGTTTGTGGACAGATTGTTCTTAGTCTGCGACTTACTGACAACTGGCAGACAGATCGGACAAGTCGTTAAACGTTCGAGCGTGGTTGAGGTTTCAAAATATTGTATAAAAATCTAAAATGTATTCATGAAACTGATTGATAACCGTTTGTCCACAAGCATGAATAAGTTAGTCATGATGTACTAGTCACTGGATGTGGTATAGAGTCTGTCTGAATTGCCATACAACATTCCAGTTAACTACAACACTGTAGGTTTACAACACAGACTTGATTGCTGACAGAAAAAAAACAGTGAACGTTAAAACTAAATATATATATAGCATATTTGTATCTAAATATCGCTGATTTTTGTTTTCTTCAAGAAGTCTAAGTCAAAGTTAGAGTCAAATGATTTCAGCCAGAATTATTTTATGTCACGCCCGCAGGCCCTCGGCGACTTCAAAGAAACCCACCTAACAATACATCCCTGGGAGGGTGCTAACCCACTTAAAGATACACAATCGTGAAACATTACTTGTGCACAAACACACCAAATTGTTGCTCTGTTTTTACGAGAACTAAGAAGTCGTGCTGTTTGCATCATGTCTCGCGGTGACGTGATGTGATCAGCGCGTGCTGCGTATGCAGGTAACACTTACTCCGGTGAATGGGCTGACGGACGACGCAATGGTCTGGGCCGGGAGACACACGGCCGTTGGGTCTATGACGGCGAGTGGACGGCGGGCATCAAGGGTCGCTACGGCGTGCGTCAGAGCACCGTGTCCGGAGCACGCTATGAGGGCACCTGGGTAGCCGGTCTACAGGACGGCTTCGGCGTTGAAACCTATTCCGATAACAGTGAGTGTCGTCGCTTGTCGTTTTTTTGCGCGATAGCACGTAGCGGTTGAAAGCGACCGATTTTCAATGCCACTAGTTGCTTCGTCTTCCGAACCTTCAAACATTAGACCATAGTTATGGTATAAGCTTACGACAGTATTATTCAGCATGGAGTCTCTGGTTTATGTTGCTGTCGCGCGTGTCATGAGCATTAGTTCAAATTTGTTGTATCATGACGTGTGTGCAGGACTCAGTGAGTACACGACTAGGTCGTCTTGTTCATAGCCGTGAACTTCTGTTAGCATGGACTGTTCTCATATTCTCTAAGTAGGCATACATCTATCGGTTTCTCTTTTCAGTTTTTAGCATTTTTCAGTTTTTTTCTACAGCCAAACGTCACGGTTTTGCACAAGAACGCTGTCCGAAGTCAAATAATAGGCTGTTGTTAAGGTAGTTGCAAGCGGTCCAAGTCGCATCATTTTACTTAACTGTTATAAAGCGCTAATTGGCTTAATCAAATGCTAATTTGTCAATATTCATTAATTTTCTGGCTGTTAGTACATCTTAATACCCTAAAAATCAGGTTTAAATTACTCACTTTTCTCTTTTCACAGCTTCAGCCATTCATCTGCAGGAGAATTGCTAACTAACTTTATTGCCTTGAGGTCAAATGCAGCTTAATTTACGGCTCACGTGACGCGCGATAGCAGCGGTTCTGCCACTTTGGCAATCAGTGTACAGCATGCAATAAAATAATAATAATTTTATACGCAATTCACTCTTAAAATGTGAGTCGCAACCCGAAATCGCCAAAAAAATTACTAAAAACTTATTTTCGGGGTTCAAGGTCATTTAAGATCATCGATGTAGACACTCCTCAGAATCTCGTCACTAATGCTTGTTATCATAAGCAAGATGTCTGTGCCTATCTGCAACTTTTTTTCATGCTAGACGAGGCAATATCAGTAAAATAACCACTTTTAGAGGGGTACCCCTCTTTTACGCTCGCATGCGCAGGCCTCCTCGAACCTAAGGGGTCGGCACTTGGACTGCTAAAATCTACGTTTTATGCTGAAAATTGCATATGCAGGTTGTCTTGGTCTATCTTCAGGCATTTCGTGACAATTTACTCCTAAAATGTGCTCTGTAGCCAAAAATTGCGAAAAATTTACTAAAAACCCTCTTTTGGAAGTTCAAGGTCGTTCAGAGTCATCGATGTTGATAAAATTAAAAAGCCCGTGACCAGTGCTTGTTACGATAAGCAACATGTTTGTACCTATCTGCAACCGTTTTCACACTAGATGAGCCAATAGCGGTAAAATAACGTCTTTTCAAGAGGGGGTACCCCTCTTTGACGCCCTCGTTAGAGGGGAACCCCTTTAACTGCGGGCACGAAATTTTGTCACGATAAACTAGAGTCCTTGGGGCAGCCAACGGTGAAGATTTTGTGGTCCTACCTTGCACCGTTTTGATACAAATCACGAGTGTGACAGACGGACGGACGGACGGACCGACAGACGCCTAGACGATGGCTAAGACGCGCGATGCATTGTGCTATCGCGCATAAAAAGTATAGGCTACCTGTCACCGCGTGCATAATAAACTGCGTATGAAAATGGCACCATTGAGCGTCAAACTCAAGGTCTGTACGCGACCTCGATGATAGCCATTATTCAGTCGCCGGGCGGCGGCTGCCACGTTTCTGGATGGAAATAGGCGAGCTAAGCGGCGGCGGCGGCGAGTGGGCTGCAGAGACTAGAAAGCATTGTCAATCATCTTCAGCAGCAGCATCCCGTCTGCGTTGTGTCGTGTGAGCCGCGCGCCTGTTCTGTCACTCACGTCAGTGTACAATAACTGTACATAGCATCTGTCTATGCAACCAGGCAGCAGCGCTATGGCTGCCACTGTCTGCTGCCTTGCCTTCTGTTCACGCTACTTGCGCTGATTTATTGTTACCGAGTCCTTGGCATTAGCGCTGCAAAAACCTTGTTTTGGAAAAAACGTCTGTGGGTTTTTAGGTTTTTAAGACTTTAGTGTACAAGGAAAACGAATAGGCTACGGGACAAATTCTAAGACTCAGGAAGAACATAGGTCTACAATGCACCGTTCGCCGGGCCTGCTTGTCGTGCGGCCGTTCTAATAGGCCGCATTACTACTCTCGCCCGTCCGTCTGTCTGTTACGCACAGGCTGCTAACTCGAAAACAAAAAAATATTAAACCAAATTTGGCGTGAACGTTCCTCAGGGCAGAGGTAATCGGTGTGCGAATTTTAATCTTAAAATGTCTAAGGCCAGTGCCAGGAAGAGTTGCCGTACAGTATGTCGGCGCTGAGCCGACATAAGTATATTTTTCAGTTTTTTTTCGTAATGCGTTAATCAAATTTCTCACGATCTGTGTCATTCATGGGCTTTGAAGCTGTTGTACTGTTGCCGAGGTTCGTGGGGACTGTAGGGAGTGCCTGGGTAGGGGAGATGAAGGGGGCGATGAAGGGAAAAATGAGCTGGCGGCTGAGTTATGACGACGAAGTATCTATCGGTGGCGACACCTGGTGAACACGCAGCACACGTTGATACTGAACCGGTAACCGGTTGATCGATCAGCCATGCAGCGCATTCGATCTCGGCCGACTCATAATATACGCGTATACTCCCTGACATGCCGCCACACACAGTGCAGTATGCAGTACCAACATGTGCATGGTCGTACGTTCACTGTCTAACCTCGTACATCAGTTATGCCTCACGTTACAATTGCTTGATCTTGTTTTTAGTCGACCGTTTTTAAGCAACGGTCGAGCTATTGGTGCGAGTTGTCGTCCGTCCGTCCGTCTGTCTCTCTGTCTGTAACAGATGTATTGTGGCTAAGCTTTAGGTCGTAGGAGAAAACTTTTTCCACAAGTAATTAGCCATGTGTGTTAAACTTAGGCATGCAAAATTTCAGCGATGTATTGCAAGGGGAACAATTTCTAGTCTGGGATTGAATGAACAGGGATATAGGAAAAATGTGCGTTTATTTCAACGGAAAACTGGCCATATCTCGGAAACGGTGAGAGATACGGCCAAGGTAACTATTAATCACTAATAGGAAGTGGCATACGCCCTGTCACATGATATGAAAATTATTGACCTTGGATGACCTTGAAGGGCGTTACGCGTTGATGTGGCTAAAGAGTGCAAGACAGGGTCTACTTGATTATTAATCACTATAAAAATAGGAAGTGGCATACGCTCTTTCAGATGAAATGAAAATCGTCGATTTTGGATGACCTTAAAAGTCACTGACAACTAGTACGGTCGGCTATTTTTGTTTTCTATACGTAAAAAATCAGTGTCACGAAGTTTATGCAATAAGCTAAGGCCTTTGCAGATAGTCGTGGTTTACTAATTGTACAACAGTTTGCTTATCCATGTTCTTTGGGGAGGATTGGACAAACTGGCAATATTCATCTGCTTTGGGTCGCCTGAAAATGCAGGACTGGAAAATGTCGGACGTAAGTGCAAGGCTGGAATTTGACGGACTGACAATGCATGGAATTTGACGGACTGACAATGCATGTTAGAGTTCAAAACACACACAATTAAATTAAGGTGGCCGTCACAAACATGAAATTAAAATTGCATGCTGCAACTCAGTTTTTTAATTTTCACTTGTTTATTATTGCTTTGTGGACTGGACAGTTTAGTAAATATCTCTATTGCTTAGTTCCAGCTACGGTTAATTTAACGTAGCTAAACGTAGGCTAACCTGCAAGTTCATACAAGTACGATATGAGTTGACTAAAAATGCAGGATCGGAAAATGCTGGACGAGACCCGTCGGTTATATCATGGCGGAAATAAATCAAGAACTTGACGTCATGTCTGATTAATAATTTCGCTAAATAACTACATTTCAGTACAAACTACTAAAAAACTTTTGTAACTCACATAATCTACACTGTGTCCGGTAAAAAACTAATTTCCTAGACGTCTTGCAATAAAAATGTCAATTTTTAATGAATCTAAATTAAATTTTACACCTTTAATGCCTAATAAATTTCTTCAGCGACTACCAAATTTTATTGAAAAATATTATTTTCTACCAAAGTTATTAAATGTTGAATATCAAAAACAAAATATTTTCGTTACCAGTATGGCGTTAGGCAAGTAAACCCTTCTCCACCAGAAACCAGACAGCCGGACCCAGTTCTAAATCTGGGTAATTGGTACTCGTTTTGCACTGATTACTGGTGAAACTGATGAGAATCTCTCTACTTGCAACCTTTGTGGCGAAATTCAGTACTGCAAGAGAGATTCAATTTCAGTCATATTTTCATTGACGGATTATACATATTTGATATCACAGACACATTTTAGACGTTTTATATAAATAAACCTAACTTTGTGGTAAAATATAGGGTGATTAAATGTGTACATGTCACTTTACCGTCGTTTTTCCTTCACTTGCTTTTAATATGAAACTGAGTACCCTTGTATTATTTTGCAACCGAGTACCCGGTTCCTAAACGAGTAATACTGCAAATCACTACAAACGACGGTGCAATCTATGCAATCTGGGCGTGTTTTAAGGACGACATCGCAATGCTTGGGTGGCATAAGATCGTACTGCGTACTGGCTTATCTACTCCAGCATTGCAGTAACTAACCACATGTATAGTACTGACGCGACGCTGCCTGAGAGCGCATAGTGATGCAGAGATCGAACGTGTCTGATACGTCAGGCAGGATGTAGTTTTCAGAGTCTAAACCGAGTTCTTGATATTGGGCTTAAGATTTCGGTTGAGAAATCGACGTTATTTGTTTAGAGCGCAAACGTATACGTATAGGGGCTGTTGTCGGCTGGTTGCAGGTACGTACTACGGTCAGTGGGTGACGGGGCTGCGGCACGGATACGGAGTACGACAAAGTGCACCGTTCAACGCCGCGACTCCAGTACGCTACGATGACGCGCGGCTGCAGCGGCAGACCAGCCGTCCACGTCATCACAACTCCATGCCTGTACTCAACTCATCGCTGTCCATATCACCGGACGTGGACGCTGATAGAGCATCACCGCAGCCGGTGGCACCGTTGTCAGCTGAGCCCCAGCGCGGTCGCTCCGGCTTCGTGCTGACGGGAGACCGTGACGCCCCGGAGACGGTGAGACGCACCCAGAGACGCAGCCGATCCACTAGCGTCCGACGAAGAATCGCCGACAGCGTCAGCGTGTTCAGTTCGATGAATCGTCGCAAACGAAAGCCAGAGTCAGACGCCAGAACCAACGACGCGTCATCTCAGGTCCGTTTGTACGCTACGCTACTGCGTCGAGGTCCAGTCATAAGTAACTGAGCGGATAAATATTGTAATTTTGTTACGGTGTGGGTTGAATTAACTTACGACGAACGCTGTTTTATTGACGATCTACGTGTGAGAAACACCGGTTTTGCGAAAGAAATGTGAAATCTTTTCAAATATAGGCCTATGTTGAGCGCATAAAAATGCGCATAAAACTTAACACCACGCGTTAAAGTTGTTCCAAACATTTTGACAGTATGTGGTATTTTGCCATTTATATGGCATTACATAGACGTAGCTAAAAAGGGTGTCACTTTTTTTGGCCCACTTGGTAGATATAAAGATAAATGATGTATAGAAAGCAGTAAAACTAAGCATGCTCTGATTGTGCACTAAATTTGAACAGTATATACGACGAAGAAAAAATCTGTGCTGATAGCAAAGCACAGCGTCCCTGTGATGTTTGCCGCCTGCAGGTAACAAACGCCGTTCCTCCGACGGTTGTTGATCATGTCGTCATCTCAAACCACACCACAACGTCATCGTCGTCTCCGCGTAGTGACTTGATCGAGACTTACATGGGTGAGTGGCGCGCCGACAAACGCTCCGGTTACGGCATCAGCCAGCGTTCCGACGGATACAGCTATGCTGGAGAGTGGTGCGTATAATGCACACAATACGGTAGGCCTCATATAGATTCACTACACTTTGAAACTTCGCAAGTTAATGTTTTTGGTGCCGTAAGAGATTCGCGGCGAGGTGACAAGTTTCATTCCAGTTTCTTCTGCAGTTTATGCACCAGGGAAAGAATCAGCAAAACTTGCGTATTAGTATTTGGCTCAGTTATTATAAGCATAAAAATAGCAACTTCATTGCGGTTCATAGTGTGCTTGCTAGTTTTGACGGAGTAATTTCCGTTTTGCTTCGGTTTAAAAACGACAAACGGAAATTATGCAAAATTTGCTTTACCAAGTGTGCAGCAGTTTCATGTGCACTATCATGAAAAACACGCCAAAAGTATGTTGAACATAACTTTAACGAATTAAAATGCATCGTTGCAGTGGCAAGCTACAGTATGTCACGAAAGTAATGCAGAATTGTTGATACAGCCATTGTCCACTTCACTTAATTATTGTTGCTGCTACTTTACATTGCAATATCAAAATAAATTTGCTATTATTACGCTACAGCTTCTACACCGTGGGCCATAAAAAACGTAGCACTTTACATTTGTCTATATCTTCGCCGATTATCGACCGATTTTCAAATTTTTTTACTGGCACACTCTGCAGGCAATTTGCAATAATGTGATTATTTTACATTTCACCACACGGTAAATGCGTCTCTACGTTACCTTGTGAAATATAAATGTAAGCAAAAACTAACAATAATAACAAAAATTTAGGTAAATGGAAAAAACTCTTCAGACCAACATCGCGATGAATGATCCGTATGACACTAGACCATGTTAGACCCACACAGTCTAGTGTCATACAGACCATTCACTGCAATGTTAATCTAAAATGTTTTTTTTCAATTTTACCAAAATGTTTGTTTGCTATTATTGTAATATGTGCATATTTCGTTGATATTTCACAAGGTGGTGTAAAGACGCATTTACGTTGTGGTGGGATATGTAATAATCACGTTATTGCAAACTGTCTGCAGAGTGTGCCAGCTAAAGAATTTTGAAAATCGATTAATAATTAGCGAAGATATGGACAAAAGTAAAGTGGCACTTTTTTGGCCCACCTTGCATAAGCGGACTAAATGCAACGAAAGAATGGTGCCCATCAAAATCGCCAACCAGCAAATCCGGTAGATTACAGGATGTAAATAATATTTCAATAGAAAATGTACCACTCATGCATCACTCACTCATCGAAATAAAGTAAACTGTCAGCTTAAATGATTTAGCCTATGTGTCTTTATGAAACAAAAAATAATCGTACCTTTATTTTGCACGCGCAAACTTTTCGCATGCCGTGCATGGGTGCTAATGCACCCAGAAAAAAATACGGGAAATAACTAAAAATCCAGCTAAGCGCCAGAGAGTGAAGACAGAGCGTTGCACTAGCAACTTAGCAATTTTTTAGCATCAAACCACAGACAAAAGAATCAGCGTTGACGCGTTCTCACGTGTGAGAGCCAGAGTGTGCATGGACGTTTCGTACGATTGTTAGGTACAACGACAAGCGATCCGGGTACGGCACGACGACGTATCCGGGCGATCGTCCGGACCAGCAGGGTAAATACAAGGACAACGTACTGATAGCGGACGCCAGGAAAGACGCTCGCCGGTTGCTGATGCTGCGACTGTCCAAGATGAAGGACCGCGCCAACTACGCTCTAGCACTGGCACAGAAAGCTGCTGAGGCTGCAGCTCTCAAAGCAGACGTCGCCGCTGCCAGGTTCCAATGACATCCAGTCACTAATAATGTCCAGTCACGAATGATCGTAATGTTTCTCCGTCCATAAAGGCGCTAAGACGGAACGGCCGACAAATTAGATACTCGCTGTGAAGTGTGTTTTATTACATTGTCGTGCGCCCAGACATATTTTTGCTCGGCCGTGCCATAAGACCGAAGTGGCAGTTGATATACAGGGCAGTCTGAAGAGTTAGTCACATATTTTCATTGCAACTTTATTAGTTTTTGGTGCCATAATTTGGTGCAGTAATTTTGCACACGGATTGCATTTTGACAGCTCCTGACCAATGGTTTTGAAAATGATATTGCGCTAGTAAATGGAAACCAGAGCATGACTTCGGACAAACTTCCATGTAGTGTATGTACCGTGCAGATCGGGTATTTCGATTTCAGTTAAAAGTGTAATAATATTTTAGTCATTGCGTTGTCAGTGAGGGGGCCTGCGTCAATCGTTATATCGAATTACTGATAAGTTTGATGTTATCGTGACGTAATTAAGCCTAACAGGCATGGTGGAATTTGGAAAGAAAACATCATATGGCTTACATTATTCGATTATACAGAACATTATCGCAATGTGGGTGTGTAGACGGGTGAACGCGCGTGAGAAGGCCGAGCAAGCGAGGGCAGCTGCGAGGAAAGCGGCAGACAGCGCACAGCGAGCACGCTCCGTCAGCGAACATTTCAGTTGGTCACCGACAGCCACTTCTCTGACTTCGAGCTCACAACAGCTAGGTCAGTACTGTACAATAGACAACCATATCAATCACCGCTGCCTGCGTCAATCGTTAAAGCTAACAAGAAATTTGAGCTAATGCTCACGGGACGCGCGAAAGCCTATAGCAGTTCCTGCCCGCAAGCAGTCACCCATCGCAGTACTAACCGGGCCCGGTGTAGAATAACTTCGTTTTAGCCGAAACGCGTTACCAACGACGCCACGCCACCAATGCCAGCACCGTGGCGCCGCCTTGTGAATGATTTTGTGTCGCAGTCCGAAATCGCCCAAAAATCCATCAAAAATCCCTATTTTGGCGTTCAAGGTCATCTAATGTCATTGAATTCGGCGCCAATCGAAAGCCAGTATACGATTTCCTATTAGTGATTAATAGTAACCTAGGCCTTATCTCGCACCGTTACTGAGATATAGCGAGTTATAGGCCAAAAATCGCAAATTTTGCCTACCCCCTCTCATTTAGCGCCCTCATTCGGGGTGACCCCCTTCGAATTTATGGAAAAGCTTTACGGTTCCTGAAACTAGTGTCTTCCAGGCAGCCGATGGTGAAGATTTGGAGATCCTAGCTTGGACCGTTTTTGCCTGATCCACCCGTGTGACAGACAGACAGACAGACAGACGGACAGACAGAATTGCGATGGCTAAGACGCGCTGAAAGCAATGCAGATGTGACTAAGTCGACGCACACATTAGTAATAAGAAACCCAGCTGTCGCTAGGATAGCTGACCGTACTGGTTGTCAGTGACCTTCAAGGTCATTCAAGGTCGATGATTTTCATTTTATTTGAAAGGGTGTATGCCACTTCTTATTAGTGATTAATACTAACCTAGGCTCTATCTCGCACTATTTTGTCACAATGGCGCGTACTAAAACGCGCATTTTTTTCTACCCCCTCGTTTAACCCCCAATTTGAAAAATGTTCCCCTTGCAGTATATCGCTGAAATTTTGCATGCCCGAGTTTAAAACACATGGCTAATTATTCGTGTAAAACATTTTTCCGAAGACCTGCACTTTAACTAGGGTACATCCGTTACAGACGGACAGACGGACGGACGAACGACTACCATGCCAATAGCTCGACCGTTACTTAACTAGGGTCGGCTAAAAACAAATACAGAAAGTGGCAACTTTATTAATTATATGCTTGATTGTATTTTTTTGTACTGTATTGATCAGTACCGCTCTATGGGCGTCCCATTGTCATTATTATTATCATTGCTGTTGGGCGCTGCAGATGTGACGCAGTCGACGTCGACGATGGGTCATGCAGTACAGCGTCAGGCGCCGTCGTCCGTCAGTCACAGACATCCAACTGCCGGTCAGACTTCAGCGGACGAACATCGCCGGCATAGACACCACCAGACGAACGTTATCGTGCCTGTAATTAGTGAGTTGAGTGCGCCGGTCAACGTCGACGAGCGGCTGCGACACTCGTCATCCACCTCTGCCGCCAGTGCTTCGACGTCCGGCCGCGGCACAGCGACTACAGTCCCACCCGATCAGCCCCAGCTCGCGGCGTCAACAGCAGCAGCAACGAGTGTTCAGCGACGTCGACGTCTCAGTCGTCAGCATTCCACCGAGCTGCGAGAGGTGCCGCCTGACGTAGAACAGTCTCAGCGACAACTGCGGCTGTCCCCAGATACGGCGGCGGAGACCCTGCAAGGACGAGGGCTGCTTTTAGACGTCGTAGCGGAGTCCCAGCTCTCTTCGACCCCCAGTGCATCGAAGATGGTCGTCGTCGCCGGCAAAGACAGGCTGAACACTTCACCCGCGACAACAACGAATCATCACGCCGATGTTATCGGTCAATCTCGACGATCAAACGTGCCGGCGACATCGGCAGCGGCACAGCTCACGCCGGTCGAGTACCATCGGACTCTGTCGTTGGAGCGTGACGTCACGCCCGTCTTGTTCTCACGTGATTTCGGTTCCGCGACGCAATCGCAGCAACAACAGTCTTACCATTCCCGTTCACTCGACGCGAACCACGGTCGATCGACGGTGAGAGAGAGGCCGGCCGCCTCAACGCTCGACGATACGGGAACTACTAGCAGACACTCGGGCGATGACGACGACGTCGATAGACATTTGTCACACGTTCCTCGACGTCTTCGTCGTCGCCGAGGCTTCCAGTCTTCCGACGCTCCGACCAGCGCAGTAGATGTGGTAGATCCGAGGATGGGGTCCAGCACCGAGAACGCTGATGCGTCATTGTCGATGCCGAGCATCGTCCATTACAACACAGCGGCGGCTCAGGCGCAGTATCAGCCAGCAGCCGCAGCACGTCGTCGTCAGCTGCCCAGCACACCACCACCAGTCGAGACCGAGCGCCCGGTGAGCGCCGTCTACGTCATGTCAGACGGGGTTCGACGTCGTCTCGTCCCTGCCGCCGGCACCGAGTACTTGTCTGCCCCGGTCTATGACGAGCCGCCGTCGACCGAGCTGGCCGAGCTAGCCGAGCCTCCGCGCCGCTACCGTCTGGAACCGGCGCCGGCGGCGGCAGGGACTCAGGCCAGCGTGATGAACATGGCAGCGGGGGCGAGGGGAGATCAGCGGTTGGCGGTCTGGCGACGAGAGGACGTGGCTGTACTGAGTGAGCTGCGTCGAGATGAGATTCGGCGACAGAAGGAACTCGACGAGCAACAAACACTCGTCCTGCGACTCGGCGATTTCAAGGTGTGATAATTATTCATGTTCGTTTACTTACAGTTTGCATTCAGTAATTTCTTTAAATGTGCGAGCCTTAAGGCGCGTATGGAGCGAACGAAATAGACTGAAATGCACTGAACTGTGCAAAATGACGTAGTTCTTTTGTTTCAGTTTGTTTCAGTTGACTCCAGTTCACTCCATTTCAGTTCAATTTATTTCGTTTGCTCTTTACACGCTTTTACTTTTTGCCTGTATTTTCTGTTGTTTATTACGTTTCAAAGTTACACGAATATCAAAGATGTGTATACATGCAGTGTTTCTTAAATTTCGCATTCTACAAAATTTGACGTCGAAACTAGATAACCAAGCAAACGTATTTTTTCAATATTTTGTGTCTTTTAACGCAGTGGTGGCAACGCAAATCCCCCTATAGTATAACAGACTAATTATTGGTGCAGTCTACAGGCGAAATTAACAATCCAACAATAAAACATATCTGTTTACAAGAATAAACTGTGTGTTTTGCTAAAATGTAGTCTGTTCATAATGTTAAAGCCCTCTTGTGAGTGCATTTGACGTATTTAGGTATAGCGTGCATGGTGATCGGACATACATATAGCCGGGATTCATATAGTGCATAGGTTGGTTGCTATCAAAATTTTTGTGTACTAACAATGTGGTAATGTTCGTAATTATTGGTGGCTATTTTTGCGGCGGTCACTGTGGTTGTTGAATGTTGAGTTAGAACACGGGTAACGGGTTTCTGTACGTTTAAAGCTATCGATGTTGTCGCGGGCGTAAACCTCAAGTTATTCTCAATTCTGGAGGGGGTCAATTATGGAAACAGCTGTGCAGTAATTATTTCGTCTGAATGTTTACCTTAAATCGTTAGGTGCGAAAATGTATGCAAAAGTCAAATTTTGACTCAATTTTAGAATATGCTCAATTTCAGATGCCGGTGAGATAACTCACAGCGCTTTTGCAGACGTCGTAGTTGGCTATAGGGGACCCGCTTTTAGTCATCAAAAAGGAAAAGGAAAAATAGTGGCGAAAAACAGTGAGAAGAAAAAGAGTGGAAAGGGAAAAATAGAAATAGGTAAAGAGGTACTCAGCCACGAAAATGAAGGCCTTGGAAAATGCAAACCCCATATCTTGGAACGGGTTTATGCCTTTGATGTCGTGTGCTGTATGTCTGTTTAATTTTTCTTTTTGCCGACTCTCTGTGTTGTTTGCTGCTACGTATACCATGTAGCTTTTGGTGTCTGAGCGGCTGGTAAAGTCGTATAATGATGATATGATATTATTCATTGACAACTCACAGGCTATATTTAGGCTACACCAGAGATGTAATATGTTTTTCGTGGTCTCAATCGTTCAGCTATTGGCACAAAATGCGACCCCAGCAATAACACTGGTATCATCAATACACGATAGCGTGAGTGTTGTAAGGACGACCTTCAAAGTCTATGGGAAAAGGCAAACTTTGACCCTCAGCGAACCAAAAACCCCTAAACCGATCGTCACCAAATTTGAATGGCGTGATTACGTCGTGGACGCCTACCACCAAAAAATTTGGGCTCAATCCGCCCAGGGGTTTTTGCTGCCCATATAGGTGAAATATACACTCCTCCTGTTGGAAATTTACTACACTTTTTTGATTCTTCAACTCGCCTATAGGCGAGTTCGTTAGACCGATTTTTACGCTTAATATGTCAAATGACGTGGTTCTGCGCAAAAAAGTGCCTTTTTAATGTTACAAAATTAAAGTTTGATTTTTGACTTATTTATTCGAAAAATTCGAAAAAATTACAATGGCGCCTATGGGGAAATTTTAAAAATTCTTTAAACTGTCGTAACTTCCGTTGTGTGCAAGAGAGAGTCGTAATTTTTGGTTCTAGGGTATGACTTTCGAGGTCGGCCTAATTAACGGTGACATTTATATTTACTCTCGATTGACTCCCGTTGCCATGGCAACGAAATTTGGGACAAAATTGGCTATAACTTGGTTTGTACAACAGATATCACAAGATCCTTGCATCTGACGGAGGGTTGAGGGTTTGGCAATTAGATGACGTCAGTCTAAATCTACCACGGCCAACCCTGATTTCCAGCTATAACTAGCAGCAGCGTGGTAGGAGCAGCAGCAGCAGTAGACACATCCAACGTTCTGTACCAGACCGGAGGTATACTGCTCTGCCTTAGGTAAAAGGTAAAGATACGGATCCTGCTATAGCGCTTTTTACATGCGTCAGGCTCATTCCCCGACTTTTGGCAATAAAACAGCAAATACATATGAAAAAACTTATCAGTTTACAACTGTGTGTAAGGACGATGTGACGATATCAGTCCTCTAAAACAGCAAAAAATCATTTGGGTAACCTTAGATGGGGCTATGCATATGGCGTCCTTACAAGCTGACTTTAGTTGGTAATTACTAACATAGTCTAAAGCCTTCTTCATT
>Ga0056128_1003839_pt1 | contig 18651 bp, 8 predicted proteins | sample WorMetLIZISLAND2_FD_71113 | JGI IMG/M metagenome (GOLD analysis project Ga0056128, IMG submission 71113) | Marine gutless worms symbiont microbial communities from Max Planck institute for Marine Microbiology, Germany - Olavius geniculatus... ... | reverse complement strand
CAGTTGCCTCTACTGTTGGTGCCACAGGAAAACCTCAGCTGGTACTCTGTTCTTAAAATTTCTCGCAAAGTAACACATGCTATTAAGTGCTGATTCTTTAACGATTATTTTTGTCAAAATTTATTGCTATTGAACCACGACTGTTAGAGTTATTGCAAAAGGTAACAGGGGTCCGGTTTTTTTGAGACACAGTGTATGTAAGTAGACATTCTGATAAAATGCAAATACTAATCAAATCTGTTGTAAACAATCCAGAAATAAACTAAATAATTTCAAAATTCATGATTAGTTTTAGCTGGCAGCGGTTCGAATGTCTTGGCGTGAGGGAGTCAGGCTGACACTGAAAAGTCGTGCTTGTCCGGCACGCAGTAAATGGTTCAGACTTCAGACAAGTCTCTTCACACAGTAAGCTAAACACGCGGTGATTCGAACGTGTTTAACGTGTTCAGACCAAAACGGATTAAAAGCGACAAGCAAATAACGTTCACAGTTTACAAAGCTATGTAAGGGCGATATGAATCAACACCCCAAAAACAATAAAATGGTTTCGGCTAAATTATCGCGTGTAAAATTCCAAACTGGCTCTTACAAGACTAACCGTTGTAAATACTTGTGCGACTGGCATAGTGGTCGCAGATAGGCACAGACATGCTGCTTATCATAACAAGCACTGGCGAAGAGCTTCTTAGGAATGTTAACATCGATGACCTTAAAGTAGGTTAGTAAATTTAATTTATAAAGCGCACAATGTCAGCGAGAAACTCACTGAATCTGACCCTGAACCCCAAAATAAGGGGTTTTGGTGAATTTTTTGCGATTTTGGGCTGCGACACGCAATTCAAGAGTGAATTGCGCCGAAATGGCTGGAAATAGACCAAAACAACCTGCATACGAAATTTTCAACATTAAATGTAGATTTTAGCAGTCCAAGTCCTGACGCTCTAGATTCAAGGAGGCCTGCGCACACGGGTGTCAAAAAGGGTACCCCTCTAAAAATGGTTATTTATCCGCTGTTGGCTTGTCTATCGTGAAAACGGTTGCAGATAGGCACAGACATGTTGCTTACTATGGTAAGCAACATGTCTGTGCCTATCTGCAACCGTTTTATCTGCAACAAGCACCAATAACGTGCTTTTTAATGGTATCAACAATGATGACCTTGAACCATAAAATAAGAGTTTTTAGTGATTTTTTTCGATTTTTGGCTGCAAAAAAATGAATTGCAACGAAACGGCTAGATCAAAATTACCTGCGAACAGGAACTGCTATAGGCTCTGGCGCGTCTCATGAGCATTAGCTCAGATTTCTTGTTTACCAAGTTATTCGATTATTTCGATGTTAGTCATAAGACATCATCATCATCATCATCATTTATTTGGTAGAAAGCAGAAGACACGCAATAGTATAGGTTACTGATTTGAACTACTAGTAAGATGGTTAGAGAAGTCAACCAACTGGATAATTCTCTTAAATGATTCAAGTGTTTTGAAATTAATAACATACACTTTCTCGAAATAGCAATATCAGTGTCATTTTAAATTGAGTAAAATGATGCAAATGTACTGTAACATATGAAAACATTATTGTTGACGCGCTACAGCTATGCTGTTACGTTGGCGTCTATGGCTCGATGTGTCTGTCTGTCTGTCATCTGTCCGTCTCTCTGTGGGTAACAAATGTATTGTGGCTAAACGGTAAGAGATAAGACGCTATTGATCACTAATAGAAACTCCTATACGCTCTTTCAGACGAGATAAAAATCGTCGACCTTGGATGACTTCGAAGGTCAGTAATGCAACAGGAACTGTATAGCGCGTCTTTCCTAGCGACAGCTAAGCGTTTTGTTTGTTTACAACAAGTACTTTCTGCTCAAATACTTGTCTAGTTGCAGGAAACAACGCAACAATAGTAACGTTATGTCGTGTGCATGGACGGCAGGTCAGAGGAAGATTATTGGTTTGCGCTGAAAAAAGAGTCTGCGAAAATAGACAGCGACACTTACTGGCTGGATGGCAACCCGTCGACGTACCGTTGGTGGTGCTGCGATAAATTTTGTGAACCTAATGAGGAGGTTGAGTGTGTTCGATACACACATTGCGGCTTCAGAGACAGGAAATGCTCCGAAAAGTACCAGTACACGTGCAAAATGGCAGCAGGTATAATTTCTACTCCGCGCGCGCTAGGTTCCTAACGTAGCAAGGAGGAGTATTATAAGATTATATATTTATAAAAAAAATGAAAGCAATTTATTTAATGTTGTATAAACGCTGATGTAAAACAGCAAAAATCAAAAAATATAAGCACGAACTAATGTATTAGCTTAGACATTTAATCTGTTCTCAATAGCCAGATATAAATGTTTAAGTTAATGCATAATATTCGTGCTTATACTTTTTGATTTTTGCCGTTTTACATCAGCGCTTATACAACATTAAATGAATTGCTTGCAGTTTTTTTTATATAATATTTTCGGTTTTATTAAAGTTTGGAAGGTCACTGAACAGTTACTTTGTACACAACAATAACAACAACAACTACTACTACTATTACTCCCAGCATCTTGGATTTTGTTATTTGTTTAATATAATGGCAAGCCTATATTTGGGACCGCAAATTTAGTCTACATACCAAATTTCATGAAGATGGGTGAAAAAGCAGTTATAAGTGATGAACGACATTTAAAATAGTGACCACCGCCATCTTGAATTTACTACTTTTTTCGATTCTGGTCACATGATTTATGATTTATTTTCAGTAGCTATTAACCACATTCCTGCAAAATTTTATGAACTTTTTTCAGTCGGCAGCTGATTTGTTATGCTTTGTGTTAAAATACAAAATGGTGGCCGTCGCCATGTTAAATTTCATTTTTGTTTGATTTTATGGTATAACTACATGTAAAACGTCAAATTTAGCTCGCATATAAAATTTCGTGCAAGTACGTGCAATAGCAACTAAATTATGAGCGATAAGCGGAATTCAAAATAACGGCCGCCGCCATATTGACTTTATTATTTTTGCCGATTTTGGTCACACGATCTACTTCTGGTAGCAGCCGACGACATTACAGCAAAATTTCATTTATCTACGGATTCTATGCTAATCGGCGACTGAGTTATTGCTGTTTGTGCAAAAATCCAAGATGGCGGTTGTTATCTTGGATTTAATTTTTGTTCATTATTTTGGCATACCTGCATGTAGTACCTCCAGGGTAATACGCGTGCCAAATTTCGTGCAAATACGTGCAATAATAAACGAGTTATGAAAGATAAATGAAATTTAAAATGGCGGCCGCCGCCATCTTGAATCTATCATTTTTGTCCATTTTGGTCAAATAGCCTATTTTCGGTGGCAGTCGTCTAGATCACTGCAAAATTTCATTCATCTACGTCAATTGGCGGCTGAGTTATTGATGTTTGTGCAAAAATCCAAGATGGCGGCTGCCGCCATCTTGAATTATAATTTTGTAATGCTAGACCACCCACGAAGTCCATTTGTGCACCTTAAATTCTCTTCGAATTTCGTGTTGATCGAGTGAGTACTTTTCGAGATATCGCGATTCAAAAATTTCGCAAATTTGGCTTAAAATGCCTATTCAAGCCCCCAAAAATCATGTTTTGAGGAGTTTTGACCCCAAAACATTTTTTTATTATCCAGATTTCCAAAAGGCCTTACCTTACGCGGAAACACGCCTTTTGAGCCATAAACGGTCGTGATCGGTTTTTTTGGTGTGACCTGTAGGCGTGATCAAGAATACAAAAAAAGGATAGAACACAAAAAGTAACGGAAAATGCCCTCCTTACGTAGACTTCCTTTCCGTCATACCACATTAACCAAACTTTGCGTGTGGGGTCGTATCTAGAATATCTTTCTCGGTTTCAAATTTCATTAAGATCGGTTGAAAAATGTAGGAGCTGTGGGGGTCGAAATTTCGGCCTTCCCATTGACTTCGCACATCACTTATACAACAGCTTGTTGCTACCGCACAAGCCGTGATGGCGTCTCAAAGATACTGTTGTCACGAGTTTGACCTTTTGCACGGTTGATGCTGTCGGCGAGGTGAAGCTGTCGGCACCGCTATTTGCGGTGTAAAAAAAGGAACTAAAAAGCAGTTTAAAAATACAAAAGAAAATAATGCGCGCAAGGAGTACATTAGATTGGTCACACTCAAAAATATTTCTTGTTCATAAAACGTGTAGATTGGACAACGACGGTCGAGACGACAACTGCACACAGACCTGATGGTGGAAGAGAAACATCAACTGCAAGTAACTTTACAACCACGAATGAGTACCTTATATCACATTCAGCATGTTGATACCTTACTGTGTGCTCAGGTCAACTTAGTCTTTTACCTTTAGCGGGATGGGATAGCCCTATATCGCACCGTTTAGCCACAATAGCGCGCACCGATCTTTAAGGTCATCCAAGGTCTATGATTTTCATTTAATCCGAAACGTGTCCTACCCGCTATGAGGCTGGTTAGGCAGTGGTATGTCTGCTGGCTACACCGCAAGTCCAACTGTTCGCTGGCGTAGGCAATAAGTGGTCGCATAGTGCGCTGCGATGTCATTAGCTCTAACGAGATTGTACAAGAAATTTGAGCTAATGCTAACGAGACGCGCGAAAGCCTATAGCAGTTCCGGTTCAGTAGTTTAGCTGAAAATTGGGATGTTCACGCTAAGTTAATATACAAATACTAAATTCTCTATTTGGATCGCATAACGATAGTAGCGTGGCGCCACCTTGTAAATAACATAGATTTGTGTCGCGGCCCGAAATCGCCGAAAAAATCCATAAAACCCCCTATTTTGGCGTTTAAGGTCATTCAAGGTCATTGAATTCGGCGCCAATCGAGAGCTAGTGTACGACTTCCTATTACTGATTAATAGTAACTTAGGCCCTATCTCGTTTTACCCGTGTGACGGACGGACGGAGAGACGGACAGACAGACAGACAGAAGGACGGACAGAATTGCGATGGCTAAGACGCGATGAAAGCAGTAGCTGCTTTTGCGCGTAAAAATATAACAAGTCAATCAATGCAATCAATCAGCGACAGTTAGTGCTGGGCGTTGTAAACCAATTCACGAGGTGGCAGCACCATCGAACAAAAAATCACACATTACGCTGTAAGATACGCAAGCCGTTTCACCAAATACTGTGCATCAGAAATGTACTAAATAACAAGATAATGTCCATACGAACACGGTGTCTGTCCAATGCATTTCGATAGTTTACAGTATATGTCCGTAATCAGTGAGCCGTTTAGACCGATAGAAAAAATCAAACAGTTTAATTTCAAATTGTACAACAGCAAAGATCCTTTCATCCTTCTGTATTATTTTAACTAAACAACAGACATTGTCAGTCACGAGACCATTCGATTCGTCACTAGCGCTTTACTGTAAAAGGTCCATCGTCACCATGCGTCTGTTTTGCACTGTTATGGAGATATGGCGCCTCAAAGATAATGAAATTACGAGTATGACTTTTTGGGGTCACGTGACGTCATCGGTCACGAAAAAAAATGGAAGAAGGGCAAGAGAAAGAGGAAGGGGAGGGGAGGGAAGGAAAAAGGAAAGGGAAAGTGGAAGGGAAAAAGAAAAGAAAGGGGAAGGAGAAAAGAAAAGGAAGTTAAAGGGAAGGGGAATGGAAATGGAGAAGGAAAGGGGAAGGAAAAGGGGGAAGGGGAAAAAGTAAGGTAGAGGGAAAGGGGAGGGAGAACAAAAAGGGAAGAAATAGGGGAAGGAAAAAAGGAAGGGAAAAAGGGAAAGGGGAAGGGTAGAGTAACGGTAGGTAAAGGAAAGGGGAAGCGGAAGGTAAAGAGAAGAGGAAGCGGAAGGAAAAGGAAAAAGGGGAAGAGGAAAAGTGCAAGGGAAAGGGGAAGGAAAAGGGAAAAGGGATAGAGAAGGAGAGGGAACAGGGGTAGAAGAATGGGAAGGGGAAAAAAGAAAGGAAAGAAGAAAGGACAAGGGGAAAGGAGAAGCGGAAGGGGGAGGAAAAGGAAAAGGAGAAAAAAAGAGAAAGGGAAAGGAAAAGAGAAGGTGGAAGGAAGATAGCTCAAGAAACGTTGGACGCACGGACACTCAGGGGATTCTATACTCTGTCCAATGGTATGACAATAAATTATTGCGCTCACAATACAACGAAATCGTACAACGAAAATTTCTGTCGCTGTTTGAATTAGATTTCCGGGAATTTGGGATAAAATACAACACCTTTATTACAGTCATGCCGAAGAGCACATAATGATAGCTCTGTGGCTCCATCTTGTGAATGATATAGACTTGTGTCGCAGCTCGAAATCGCCAAAAAATTCATAAAACCCTCTATTTTGGCGTTCAAAGTCATCAAGGTTATTGAATTTAGCGCCAATCAAAAGCCAGTGTACGACTTTCTATTAGTGATTAATCGTAACCTAGGCCCTATCTAGCACCGTTACTGAGATACAGCGACTTATTGGCCAAAAATCGCAAATTTTGCCCACCCCTTCTCATTTAGCGTCCTCGTTTGGTGTGACCCCCTCGAATTTATGGAAAAGCTTTATGGTTCCTGAAACTAGAGTCTTCCAGGCAGCCGACGGTGAAGATTTGGTGATCCTAGCTTGCACCGTTTTTGACTGATCCACCCGTGTGACAGACAGACGGACAGACAGACAAAATTGCGATGGCTAAGACGCGCTGAAAGCAGTAGCTGCTTTCGCGCGTAAAAACGCTTTTTGTCTCTATTGCAGCCGAAAACATAAATTCTAAAATCCATTTTTGCCGCTTTTCGTTTTCTGCATAAAATTACATTATGGCATCAACGGACTTTGGAATTTAGCTTACTTTTTGTCCAGAGCGGTTGATAATTTTTTTCGTCAAGGACATATCTAGTCACTGCATTTTGTTTGTTTGAAATTGATTAATTTTTATGGAACGTATAGCGCAGCACTATATATTATTTATTTACACAAATTGTATGTGTATTGATCAGTACCCGGACAAAACTCACATTGCTGTCCCATAGCAGAAATTTGGCAAAATCTGACAAAAAACCCACTTGTCGCTAAAATAGCCGATTTTACCGATGATAAGGTTATTACCGATGAGAAGGTCATCCAAGGTCGATAATTTTTATTTTATTCAAAAAAGCATATGCAATTTTCTATTAGTGATTAATAGCAACGTTGGCCCGATCTCGCACCTTTTAGCTACAATAGTGCGTACGGACCTTTAAGGTCATCCAAAATCAATGATTTTCATGTAATCTGAAACAACGTATGTTACTTCTTATTAGTGATACGTAGCAACCTTTTCTCTATTTTGCACAATATTCGAGATACTGTTACTTGTAGCTCGAAACATTCCATTAAAATTGCGGCCAAACCGCTACAGAAAAAATTGCAGATAAAGACATGGTTACTATTGACAGCATATAAGAAGTCGTCAGCGCCCTATCCAACGGTACCATCGCCGATTCTCTACGACTTACCGTTTAGCCACATGCCGCACGATTGGCATACCATAGTGCCCTTTCAAGGTCATCCTAGGTCAATGATTTTCATATAATTTGAAAGCCAATGTGTGACTTTCTATTGGTGATCAATAGCAACCTATGCCCTATTTTGCACCGTTTAGCCACAATACATCCGTAGCAGACGACGGACGGAGGGGTTGCCTCACTTTGCAAGGAATGGAATTTGCTAGGAAAAATATGAAAACAAAATAATCGATTTTGACGAAGTGCAAAATTTGCAAGAAAGTGAAAATGCAAGAAAAAATAAAGTTGAATTTGCAAGAAAAGAAAATTGCAAAAAATGGAATTTGGAAGAAAAAATAAAATCTGTAAAAAGTGGAATTTGCAAGAAAACCGTTTTGCAAGTAAAAGTTGTATGTTCAGAAATAGTTAACTGAAGATCATACTATTTTATATTAGCAAGTTACATTGTTTTACTCTTTATATATGTAACTTGAAAATAAACGTACAGACACTTCAAATACTTGATACCGTTTTTTGATATTGTGCTGAAAGTACAGTTGGTTTTGGCATGCGTAAACTTTACCACTGCATTCATAAATTTCGGTATTCACTATTAAAATCAAATACGTTTAATATCAAGATACACTTACCCTAACATGATATATACAGGTAATAGCTGGCCAAATACTGCCGCCTACGAAACAACATATAGTCCGTTTAAGCTATAGGCATACGCATTCCTTGCAAAGTCCATTCCTTGCAAATTCCACTTTCCAACGTTTTTTGCTAATTCTTTTTCCCTGCAATTTTTTTTTGCAAGTTCCAATACTTTATATTTCCTGGCAAATTTTATTTCTTGCAAATTTACACGGATGCGAATTGTGTAGCCTTTCCTTGAATTTTTGTCTTGCAATTTTTACCTTGTTTTTGCAAATTCCATTTCTTGCAAATTCAGCGCCCCCCGGACGGACGACGGACAAACGACAGAGAGACGACAACAACAACCGTAAAATAAGCTCGACCGTTACGTAATTACGGTCGGCTAAAAAACTAGGGTGAACTCATGTGCATTATGCGTTGAAGTATTGTAGTCCATAAACTGTGTCCGGAAAAAGTAACCCCATAGACGTCGTACAATACAAATGTCATATCTGAACTAATTTGAATAAAATTTTGTAGACTTAATTTTTATTAACTTGTTAAGAAACCACCAAAGTTTGTTGGAAAATGTTATTTTTTAACGGAGCTATTAAATGTTGAATATTGATAACAAAATATTTTTGTTACCAATATGGCGTCACGTAAGTAAACCCCTCTGATAATGTACATTTGCGTAACTCCGACAAGCAGCAACTGATTGTGGTAAAATTCTACTTTACCAATGCATGATTTATAGGCAATCAAAGTGCCGAATTTTAATTAAATCTGCCAAAGCAAGCAACAGGAGCAGTGGCTTTAGTGAGGTTACCTCAAAACACTTCAGTTTCAGGTTCTTGTGGATGACTTCAGACAAAACAACCAGAAACTGAAACGTTTTGGGGTAACCTTACACAAGCCGCTGTAACTATTGTTTGCTTTGCAGATTTAACTAAAATTTGGCGTTTTGATTGTCAATAAACGACGCATTGTTGAAGTAAATTTTTGCCAGAGTCAGATGCTGTTTGTTGGAGTTACGCAAATGTACATTATCAGCAAAGATATCAGAGCGGTTTACTTATGTAACGCCATAATGGTAACAAAGATATTTTGTTATCGATATTCAGCAATTAATAATTTCACTAATAATAATATTTTTAATGAAATTTAAACATCGCTTCGGCAATTTATTAAAAATTAAAATAAGTGTACGAAATTATATTCAAATTAGTTCTAACTTGACATTTTTGTACGATGTGTAGGGGGGGAGGTTACTGTTTTCGGACACAGTGTGACACATACGCGTGCATTGTATTGTTGTTTGGATGCAGTGAGAACAACGAACGATAGGCTTACGACAATGGAGATGGTGCAACAGACTGATACTAAAACGATAAACTTAACCACAGGCAAAATACATACGTTTTTTGGTCAGAATTGCTGTTAGAACATAAAAAGCTGTGTTAGCTGTTATAATGGAAAGTGACGTTAGTCAGTACTTTAGTAAACCGTCATTTTCAGTGTAACCGATCTACGCAAATTATCGACTATTTATTTACTGGTTGCAGATTTAAAACATTATTTTATCAGTTAAGCCAGTAGTATGACTGAAGAATCCCGCACCGTATGGTGACAAAAGGCAATACAGTTCATTGAAAATAATTGTGTAATAATAATAATTGCGGCTTGCGTCTGGACGACGAAGCAGTTCGTATGGCGGTAGCACTACGTCTGGGACTAAAGGTCTGTGTACCACATTCTTGCCATTGTGGACAGGACGTCGATGCATGGGGTCTACATGCTTTTGTTTGCAAGCACGCGCGGAGTCGCATCCAGTATATTCATCAGTCTGCCACCACAGCTGGAGCGGCGGCCGAATTAACAGCAGCAAGGAAAGTTTCAAAATATGACGATATTCCAGTCTCTTTTATGTTTCAGCCTGTTGCGCTGGAAACTCTGGGTCCTATCAACGAGTCAGCCATTCGTTTTGTGGAAAATTTGGGCCGCAGAATTTCAGCCGTCTCCAATGAGGCTCGCGAGGGCGTATCTTTGTTTCAGCGGCTGTCGGTCCTGATGCAGCGCTTTAATGCCATTTTTGTTCGTGACAATTTTTGTACAAGCGACACATCGGACCTCTGGTCATCCCAGTAGTTTTTAACGTTTAGTTTAGTTTTTAACCCCCGGGATCTTTACTACCGGGGGTACAACTTAATTTAAAAAATAGTAATAATAATACCAATACCAATGTTTATAGTGCTGTCATAAAATGTGTCTGATGCAGGAGCTTTCGCTGGAATCATCGTCTGTATCGTGCTGCTGCTGCTGATAATTATCGCTCTTCTGATTGTTATCATCTGCATGTACAGGTGAGTCACTGTACTTGACACTAAAACAAACTTAGATGTTGAACTGCGAATTAATTTGGTGCCAATCTACGGGATACGACTCCGTACTCTTTATGCATTCATGCCATATGTCGTTGCTTTATTGTTTGTTAATTGGCATAATTTTACCGTTGTAAATAAATAAAGTGACTAATAAGAATACGTTCAGTTTATATCACACTCAGTTATTCAAAAATAACATCCTGTAGCACGTACATAGAATAAAAAACGTTAGGTTACTTGATTACTTACTATAATACATAAATACGATTTGAACAGTGCTGTAACGCATTTTCAGATGAAGTTTGTATGTGGAGTGACAGCGGTTGTAATTGTCTGATTCGAAAAAGTAAGAAATTTCACATTTCATGTGAAGTGACGCGTAAGGCTGGTGAAAGAAATGACTCGTTCAAATCTGGTTGTTTCGTGGAGCAAAGCATAGTTGAGTAAAAGATAAGCGAGTAGACTTGTGATGCTGATACTGTGTCATCTAAGTTTTACATTAGTAATTGTGTAAGACAAGGGGGTGTCTTGTCACCTTACCTTTTACGAGATATATCAGAGAACTGCTTCCTAACATTGTTCAGACTAGCGTTGGTTGTATGATAAGGTCAAACTGTAAATATACTTGCATAATGCTGATGATCTTGTTCTGTTAGCTCCCTCTTGGAGAGCAATGCAGCATCTACTATCAGTTCTTAATGTGCAGGCTAGCAATCTGAATTTATCATGTAATGTCAATAAAACTGTTTGCATGGTATTTAATCCTAACAAACGTGACAGAATTATTACATCAAAGTTCCCCTGCTTCACAGTCGGTAACTGTAGTTTTAAATTTGTTGATAAGTTCAAGTATTTAGGTCACGTCATCACTAGTGATCTGTCTGATGACGCTGATAGTCACCGAGAAATTCAGAATATGTTTGTTCGTACAAATGTTTTATTGCGTAGGTATCGTAAATGTTCGCTCAGTGTCAAAACTTTATTGTTCAGATTTTTTTGTTTGTGTTTGTATGCTATTGTTTTGTGGAAAGTGTTCAATAATGGTACACTTGCCAAACTTCAGTTTTGTTACAATAATTGTCTGAAATTGTTCTTCGGGTTTCAACGTCGTGACAGTCTCACTCAGCTGTTTCTTGCCACTGGCTTGCCAAGTTTTAGCACTGTCTTACATAATTGTAATCATGTGTTTGATAAGTCTCGGTCTACTTGTACTAATTCCATCGTTGTTCACTGGCTGGAGTTGTCTGTAAGATAATGCATGCCTGTGTATTATATATTATATGCTTCTTTAATTTTCTTTTACTTTCTTTTTTGTGTTTGTGTTTGTATGTGTCATTTTCTATGGGCCATGCTGCCTGATATCAAAAGTAATTGATTGATTGATTGATTGATATTTCTACAGTGTACTGTGTACATAATCATTACTGTTCTTGTACTTCAACTGTCTGCTTCTTTTGTTTTATTATGTTGCACAGGCGTTTGTCGTCCGGCATAGTCCAAAACGCAGACATCCCAGAAACCAAACATGGACCGAATGCGTACGAGATGATAAGCGAAGAAAACAGCCAATCCGAATCTAGCGCACCAGGTCCGCCTCTATATACGAGTGCCATAAAACCGCTAAACAATGGTGGAACTCAGCCGTCAGCACCACCATCCAGATCAAGCCATCAGGATGTCACACTCGTCGACAACGATCTTTACCAATAAAGCTTTTGTGTGTTTTTAAGTTAAAATTATTACGGTTTATCATATATATTGCACTTTTAAATGTTATTTTTTTCAGTTGGAGTAAACAGTTATTCGGTTACTATTAAACATTACCTTATCTAATACATTCATAAGTTTGGTCTGGTTATTGGTTTGTTTTGACCTTTTATGTCATTATTCTCTGATCGTATGCTTTAATTTGTGTATTGACCTTATATTTAGCTGTTAGACCTGTGCGTGTGACCGTGTATTTTTTGTCTGTTTGTCTGTATGCTGAGTTTGCCTTTGTTTTAGCGAAATAAAAATATATATGGATATATATTTTTGGAAATTAATCATATAAGCTTTTCGTTTGTTACTGCACTGTGAATTGGCGGGTATGAAAGGCTAAACATTGTAAAACAATATGTAATTCTGATTTCAGTTGTTTATTCTGTGGCGCGTGATAATTAAATAACGTGCTTAAAATACGTGCATTATGTTAAAAGTTCTTAAAATTATAAATACGCTTCAGCAAACTTCCGATGTTTTAGTCTTTGTCATTTGTTACCGTTTGTAGTTTTAGTCATACAGAGTAAATGGCAGTACTAACAAGCACAGATTAATTAGTTCACTGAGTAATAAGTTAATAACGACTCAAACTGCCGGCTATCGTACACCATTTTTGAGTCATCACAGCGTATCAATTGTTCTAAATTTCTTCTTTTGATGCAGAACTATTCTCTGAAGTTTATGATAAGCTTTTGAATCAAACATCACACAGCACAGATAACTCAAATCTACCTGACCAATTGTGCAAAACTTAACTATGACTTGTAACAAGTCATGAACATTTAAATATTAATAAATGTTTACATATGACTGATCGGAACTTTATTGTGCGCATGTTATACAAGGATAAGAGGTTGTTGCTGTTTTTGAGTGTTTTGTCTATAACTACTTCCATTACGTTTGGAATCTGCGTAACACTTTGTATTTACTTTTAGTTTAACTGTAACTAACTGTGCATGTCGCATTTGTCAACTTATTAAACGAAGAAGTTGAAGATGGGTTATTCTATATTAACGCTCTCGATCAAAGTAACTTTATAAACCGAATTTAAAATAACAGCACATGAATAATTAGTCGATGTGATTGATGGTGTGTAATATTACTTGTTATGACTATTGTTGCTTTCGATGTGCTGGCCACTGCATGCTGCCTTTATCATGATTGTAAGACTTAAACTACACCCATCTCGCACTGATACTGTTTTCGCAATATTTGACTATAATCGTGCGTCATAAAGCAAACGACGGTGTAGTCTATGCAACCTGAGCGTGGTTCAAATAGGATACCACACGGTCTGGAGTGGTATAAGCTCGTATTGCGTACTCGCGTACCCACTTCAGCAGTGCGATATTTTATACTTACACCGAGCAGTGCAGGCATAAACCAGTTGAACGAATGCACTGTAAAATTTTTACAGGATCAATATAACAACCACTTGCTGTGCAGCTAAAGTGGTCGTTAAAAATTATGCTGCAGTACTGTGCACACTGTATTTCTGATCTTAGTTATCAGTGTTTGCATAGGCGCCGAATTTTAACAAAAAGCCCAGTTGTCGCTAGGATAGCCAACCGTACTCGTTGTCAGTGATCTTCAAGGTCATTCAAGGTCGATGATTTACATTTCATCTAAAGGGCTTTTCCACTTCCTGTTTGTGAAATAATAACCTAAGCCCAGTGTTGGGAAAACGGCGGCACAGGCGGATTTTTACCGGGATAAAATCGCCGGGGGAGACTTTTTACACGAATTAATACTAATTAAGAAGTCGCCCCCTCCATGAAAAATCCGCCTACTCTATTAAAAATCCTCTTCCGCCATTAAAATGTCTCCCCTCTCGAAAACGGCTTTCGTGACATAAGTATGGCGTTTTTCACAGCGAAAAATCCTCCCCCCTCGTGATAATGTCGCCCCTTAAGTTCTTATGGCGCACTTCACCCCGTCTGTCTTTACAGCGTCTTGGCACAGCCTAATTTTTATGCAAGTGCTAGTTTTCATTAGCATGAACTAAAGCAAATAACAACGAGATCCGATACTGTGTCATATCTCAAGTTATATTTCTTCATCGCTCCTTCATATAAACGTCAACACAAGTCAAAATGGCAATCTTCTGTCTATTACAACGATAAAAGCAAACACTATAAAGTCATACATTTTCTATGCTCTTTTATGCAAAATAGCAATTATTGTCTGTACAGGCGCGTGCTTTAAGTCAAAACGTTTCTTCTGCTTCGCCTGTGCCGCTATTATGTTTTCCTGCGCGCTCTTCCGCTTTTGCTGTAGGACGTCGGCAATTGTTTCTGCTCGACGCGAAATCGCTTCCGCCGTCGCGTCATCGGTGGCCCAAGAGTACTTGCCGCTGTCATTTTTAAGTTGCTACGGCAATCTCGCAGTGACGCCGTACAGTAACTCGAAAGGACTCTTGCGCGTTGTCGCTTGCACGTTGATGCGGTAGGCAAAGGCGTCGATGTGCTCGTCCCAGTCGTCTGATGCCTCATTGACCACCTTGCTGAGTGCGGTGACAGCGTTTGATTGAATCGTTCTGGGCGCAACGAACATATTATCACCGTATAGATTAACCCTTCAATGCCTAAGTTTTTTCCAAGTTAATGATCATCAGACGTTCGAGGATTTATGGCAGTTCCTTTTGGCAGATAATTTGTGCCAATTTTCATCCATTTCGGCGCAATTCACTCTATTGCACAAACTCGCTCAAAAAATCACACACATTTACTATTTTTACGGTTCAAGGTCAAAAGGTCATTTCACGTCATCGGTGTTGCAATTTCCAAGGAGCTCCTCGTCAGTGCTGGTTATAATAGTTATAATAAGCAGCATGTCTGTGCCTAGTATTATGTGACAATTGAGAGCGCAGTTAGGCCGTTGGTTTGGGGGTGATAAGCTGAAGTCATGGCCTCCGTAGTTTCGAGCTGCTTGCAGAGATCTCCGACTAGAGTATTGTTAAACTCACAAGACTTTAACTTCTTTGTAATACAACGCTGTTGTTTGCCTGCTTGCGTGATTGCATCATTGTACTGCATGGGGGAGACTTCACACTAACAGCAGTCAACCCATAATGTGCGTTATTATTTTTTTAGTAGGCGTGTGGTTAATGTATGGAACCATTTACCATTTGATACTGATTTTTCTTCCCTTGCTAGGTTTAAAGCTGCATTGAAACGTACTGATTTGTCGAAGTTTTTAACCTATTGTACTGATTAGGATAGTTGTCAGTGCTTCTTCGCATGGAGTCTTTCTGTCCTTGCCTGACATTGTAATTGTATTTGTACCTGTGTTTAGCTTCTGGTCTTGAATGTCAGTGCTAAACTAATCAATAACTCCGGCGGATTTTTAATGGGAGGAGAGACTTTTTAATGGGGTCGGCGAGATTTAAATAAGGGGGAGAGAATTTTACATCGTGATTATGTCTCACCTCGGCGGATATTTCATGGGAGAGACTATTTAATGCGACACCGGCATTGTAGTTTTACAGCACTGCATCGTTTGCAGGCAAATATTTACTTATTTATTCCTCGCACTAGTCTGGAAAACTAAGTGAGTTGAGTTCAGTTCAGTTCAGTTGAGTTTTTCGCGTGTTCATAGTGACAAACTCAACTCAACCAGTTGAGTATAGTAGAGTTGAGTTGAGTTTGTCGCTATGAACAAAGCTTTAGACCTACAATAAAACTCACTGAATCTGCTCAAGCAGGTGGGGTCACGAGTGCAGACTACCGGTATCTACACCGGCTGTCAGAGGTTTATTATCTGGATTTGCTGCATATACAGATCAAAGACTGTGCAATAGAGTAGGTTGTTGCAGAGACAGCACGCTGTTTTATGACAGTGCGTGTTTTCGCTGCGGTCACGTTTAACCAATCCAACCATCCAATGGATAGATTCAACTCATGTCCATGAGCGATTGTGCATAAAGTGCAAATCTGCAGTGAACAGACTATACTGGCAAGATACTGTTAGACACTCTCAGATTGGTTCTGGTAATCTTAATCTCGGTGCTGCACATGAGAGAGATACTGCATAATTGTGGTTTCTGTGCATCTGATTCATGCCACATCAGTTGATAATCACGTTAGTTTATAAAGTCACTTTATGCCGACGGTTATGCCAAATATTATATGTTAAATGTTATTCTTTTACTGTTTTCGTTTTCGTTCTCGTTCTCGCCATATTTTTGGTCTCGTTAACATCCCTGCATGCCATCAGTAATTTACTGGTGGCTTCGGTGAATTCGGTGAATACTATTTTAATCACTGTTTATTTTTTGTGATATTTCATATTTGTCTTTATATTTTTCAAAGTTTGCATCTAAAAGTTAGTTGCATCTCGTAGTTACAATCTGTCCACTTAGGCCGACGCTGAACAGTCTTTCTACTGCAGCGGATGATGGCACTGTTATAGGCCGTATTAACACATTAGTGAATGACTTATTTTGGGATGTACCGACAAAGCAGGTGTCTTTTTTGAGTGGTGCAGCCAGAATTTAGTTGTAGTAGGGGACACTTTTTAGCGGTGAGATAGTCGTGTATGCGGCTACCAACTAACGAAATCTCGTTTACAGGATATGTTATATTGCTATTTTTTTAAACTGCAGCTATTAACTTATCCGGCACAATATTTGGCATACATGGTCGCTTCGCGGTAGTAATCAACTTTCAAAATTTTAGTCGATCACCCACAGCTATGTGCTGTTTCGCGCAGTTACATTTACGTCAATCTCATTATTTGTTCCGCTTACAAGTTTACGCCTATGCCGCTAGTCTGTGTGAGGTCAAGGACTACGATTGTGTTTCAATGTCGTCAGGACTGCTTACGAACGTGAGTCTATGATTGATTGCATGACGATGAATGGCAGGCGATGCGCAGGCGAATTCGTCTGCGGTCGTGCACTGGCTGTACTGAATGGAGCCGTGCCAGGGCGTTCGTATAATATCTGTCAGAACGAGTACACATTCGATTAGACGTTTAGCTAGTTTCGTGTAGGGTGTAAACGATAAATAATGGCTGTTACATTAAAGGTCGTTGTATTAGTTGTTTGTGTTTTGCCTGTTTTGCTTGCGTGTAAGTTAGTTCTGAGTTTACTTTTTTTTCTTTGATTCGACTTGATCGTATAAATGGAAACACATTAAAAATTTCGTATCGTTGACAAAATTATAACTTAGTAAAAAATTAGTAATACTTATATAATGGCAACTTGTGCTGTGCTTGCTAGTAAAATAGGCTAAATGAAAAACGTGTACAGATTAGTACAAGTAAGGGTTTAAGTGAAATGAACGAATGCGACAGACGACAGGCAGAAAAGCAGAGAGACCACTGTACAAGAAAATTTTTGGGAATATGCGATGCAACAGTTATTGCGTCTAATAGGCCTAAAATTTGACCGATTGACAGACTGACATGGGATACATTGAATTAACGATGCAGCACACTGTGCAATACGCTGTATGATGTAGATCCACTTGAAAGCTGGTGGTGTTGGTATTGCGGGAACGCAAGTTACGCAACGACAGCGAAAGGAAGAATGGACACCACCAGTCCGCCTAAAGGTAAATTAGTGAATAGTGAATGCAAGGTGCACTCGACGCTGCAGCGGTTGCAGCAATAGTTTCACTTTCTTTGACTGACTGCTACAATACCGACTGTTAAAAAATCATGAATCGCGAATAACAATCCTGAAGTCTACAAAAATCTCATTTATTTCCAATGAAGCAATACAATCAGAGGCGAATAAAACGGCTGCCATGCAACAAATGGTAGACAACAAGGCCCAACAGAGCACTAATTTGCTATTGCCCAGCTAACCTATCTAGAAAATAAACACGCAGAGAACGTTAGGCTATATCGCAGCACATTCAAAAAGCTGAGGCGGCTACTGCTTGGAGTCACGCTTGCCGCGTCTAGTTATTAAAAAGCGCTGCCATTGTAATAGACCGCACAAGTCTTCCATGCACGTCTGTTTGTCTGTCCTGTACAAGCTCCTGCTCTAAAGCTCCAAAGCTGGTGTAAACGTTTTCAAATGCAGGACAGGAGAAACCGTTTTCTATTTTAAATGTCAAATATCATGTTTGAGATTAGCGTCAGCATCAAGTTTGGGCGGACGGCCGCACAATTTTCGGCACTGGGCCGACACATTGTTCTATTTTTTTTGTCATTTTGCTGTATATTTTACCCCCGATCTTTAACTGTCACGGCGCTTTGAAAGTTACATAGCATATCTACTGTCTCATAGTTGCTTAAAAGTTAAAACACGTATAAAAATAGGACCGCGAGTAAAATCTTGCGGAGAGGAGCGCAAGGTAACAAAATACGGTCCTGACCCCTTTAAAAGATTAAATGCGTAAGCTAAGATAAGTAGATAAAAAGGCAGATTTATAGTATTATATTCATGGACCGTT
>Ga0056128_1003836_pt1 | contig 18652 bp, 6 predicted proteins | sample WorMetLIZISLAND2_FD_71113 | JGI IMG/M metagenome (GOLD analysis project Ga0056128, IMG submission 71113) | Marine gutless worms symbiont microbial communities from Max Planck institute for Marine Microbiology, Germany - Olavius geniculatus... ... | reverse complement strand
TTTTGCGATGTACCCCTACTTTTCTGTACCCCCTATTCTAGCCACGCCCCTTCATTTTCGCACAATTTAAACCCCAAAAGTAAATCCCTTTTCTAAGAACGTCTGCTATCCCTTAATTTGCGATTGATCGGACAGTGTTCCGATTCGGAAGTCTTTCTGTAGGCTGCGGAACGGTGGGTAATATGCGGAATGACCGACCGACCGATCGATAACGCCCCCGGCCGCACTCGGCATTTATTGCCACTAATTACCGAGCAACGTAGGCTACTGTACGCGATGTCTCATGCTTAGATTAAAATACGCCGCTGTCGTATCTCATCTTTGTCATTTTAAATTCTTTGAAAATAATTTATTGATTGCTTGCTAATTGTTTAAATTATAGGCCTATGTTTCTAAACAGTTATGTTAGTTTACTTTATTTCATTTTGATATTTATTGTTTATATTTTACTTCTAAATATTAAATTTCATATTTATTGTTATTATTTGTTTATTTCATGTATGTATTACTAGCCCTACTTAAAATACTTAAAATAATGCCTAGTTTAATAAAAATTTAAAAACACATCAGTACAAAAAACTCCTACGAAAGTTGCATCGCCTAAAAAATAAAAATATCAAAATACATGTACATATAACTCTACAAATACAAAAAACGCCTAAGTAAAAAATTCGACATAACAGGCTACAGCATCACAAATTTAAATAATAACAACAGTAGGCCTCTATTCAAATATCAAAAGAAATACGAAAAAATATAATCAGTAATATTATAGTCGTAAAATTAAATCAGTTTATTACAGAGTCACAGTTCACGATCACATTGTACGTTTTGGAGTGTTAACGTTTTTTTAGCGTTTTGTCCACGTTTTGCAACGTTTTCGTCATTTTTCATTGTTAGCTATAGCAATTTCGCGCCATACATTCTGCAAATTACCACCGTGTCAAGCTCGGAAGGTAGGCAGTAAATTGCAGAATCGGGCTGATCACGTGATCATGCCCGTCAACCAATCATCTTCATTCCACAGATTTCGTTCCGTAAATTACTTTCCGCATTCCGCATTTCCGCAAATTACCCATACCCATTGTATTTCAGTATCTCACGAATTATGGCTTTTTCGCCCATTTACCGTTTCGCCCCTACATCTTTTACCCTCTGGCTTTTTCACTTCTTGACTTGTTCGCCTCCTGGTTTTTTTGCCCCCTAGTTGATTCGCCCCCTGTGTCTGGCTGTTTCGCCTGGCTATTGGTAATAAGCGGATGTGGCAACGGGTAACAGGTGGATAAAGTCTGCAGATGCTAAGTGCGGATGTGTGGGTAAAAAATGGATGTGTGGATAACAGTGTTACGTACATTACTAGTCATGAAAGTTGATAGAGTTTTTCAGTTATTCGTAAGACGATGACACGACAGGTTACATCGACATGCAAAGACAATATACCACAACGTCGCATGATGACGTACGGTGACAGATGACAGCAAATTACAAAGAAACGTGACGTTGATGAAGAAGTGATGCACGATGCGAAGCATAACTGCAATGCATTACGACGACGTACAATGACGTCACGCGACGACGAACGACAATGGATTACAACAACGATTACTACTCAGTGCAGCAGGAAATTATTGCTGTAGACCCAGATTTGCTAACTTACTTATTTTGCCAACTTACGATTTTAACTCGAACGATATGCAAAGTACAGTAATTTCATTCGTGCCAGTCATAAAGCATGCCACCCAAATGTCTGGCACCCAAACATTCTATGTTTTAGCATCAACGTGAATGCACCCTTAGTGATAAGGTGCTAAGGTGAGGGCAAGCAGAAGCTTCATATGTTGCTTATTGGTCCAGAGGAGTGGCTACGTACAATGGATAAAAGGCAGATGTCCTCTGCACCGACATCTGTTTTTTACCCGTTGTCACATTCGCAGGTCCGCACATCCGCTTTTTCCGCATTGTTCGTTTCGCTTCCTGGCTTGTTCGCCCCCTGGCTGATTCACCACTTTGCAATTCCAAGTGTCACGGATGAACAATCAGATACATTTTATGTCACAGTACTTTGTTATACCGGTAGCAGTACACAATTTTACAAAACTTTGCATATGTCATGCAACACTTATGCACTCATAATGCTGTACATAGAGAAAATATCCTATGTTGAACTGTTGTAGAGCCATGCCTTATTACTATAGCTAATGCACGCTATAGCATTAGTTATGTTAGCTCTCGCGTGTAAAATATTACATATAACTTGCATTTTCATCGTCAGATGAATGAGTATTTATAATGAGTTCACCTAGTGACATGTTCTGTGATGTCTGCCTTATAATGAATAGCTGCAGCTTAAATTCTGCTGTGTCGTCAGAAGCTTTATGAAGTAAATTTTTTCAGGGAGTATTTAATTTGTTGTTCTTTTGTACGGTGTATCTGCCGAAGTTTTACAGATCACTCGGTGTTTTCCAAATACTGAACAATAAACTAAAAAACAGCAAAAAAGCCAACTTTATCAAAAATGTAATACGATATGTCAAGTTGCATTAAGTAGAGTATTGTATTTTTAATCTTATTTTTGGTTTGGCTCCCAGTTAAGCCTTGTTACGATACAGAAGAATTTAGACAAGGCATGTAGTCAGACTGTAAATCTAAACACTCACATGAGAGTTCAGATGGGAGACAAACCGTAAACTGCCCATGACAAAAGATTCAGCCAGTCTTGCAGTTTGCGGAGGCAAAAACGTCATGTGCACTGCAACAGAAGACCTTATGACTGTTGTTACTGTGGGAAGCAGTTTGAACGTAGCAGTGTAAAATTGTATGACTAAGTATAATATTAATTCTAGTTTGATTTTCAGTTGTTGTGCTGATATTGTTTGCAGTATTCAAGTTTAACAGAATATGAAGATGATGAAATATGTTTGAAACAATTTGTAATTTCTAAAGATAGAGGTAAGTTTTCTAACCAGCTGAAACAGCTGTGTACCTTTTTAATTTTTTATCTTATAGATTATATTTTTTACAGAAATTACTTGTTTTGTTTTTTTGGTGTTTAATGGCAATTTTTTCATAATAATACTTATTACTTGCTTACTCTGAAGTATAGTTATAGTTTATCTGTTCTGGTTCATCTGTTTATTCTGCTAGTTGTCTGTTTTGCATCTATTTTTATTATGTGGTATGGTGGTGCATATATCTTCTGCTGAAGTTGGGAATTTAAAAGTACTGAATTTTTCTTACTTTCCATTTTTTACGCGCGAAAGCAGCTACTGCTTTCAGCGCGTCTTAGCCATCGCAATCCTGTCTGTCTGTCCATCTGTCTGTCTGTCCGTCCGTAACACGGGTGGATCAGTCAAGAACAGTGCAAGCAAGGATCACCAAATCTTTACCGTTGGCTGCCTGGAAGACTCAAGTTTTAGGAACCGTAAAGCTTTTCCATAAATTTGAAGGTCGTCACCCCGAACGAGGGCGCTAAATGAGAGGGGGGTGGGGAAAATTTGTGATTTTTAGCCAATAAGTTGCTGTATCTCAATAGGGTGCAAGATAGCATCTGGGTTACTGTTAATCACTGATAGGAAGTCGTACACTTGCTTTCAATTGCCACCAAATTCAATGATCTTCCGATGACCTTGGACGCCAAAATAGGGGGTTTATGGATTTTTTTGGTGATTTTAGGCTGCGAGACACATTTCAAGAGTGAATTGCACCGAAATCAATTGAGGTACACATGGAGAAGCTGTGTATGAAATTTTCAGCATTGAACATAGATTTCAATGATCTAAGTCTTGATTTTCTATGTTCAAGGAAACCTGCGCACGAGGGCATCAAAGAGTGGTACCCTCATAAAAGTCATTATTTTACCGTTGATGTTTAATCTTTCATGAAAGCGGTTGCAGATAAGCATGGGCATGCTGCCTATCACAACAAGCACTAGTGACAAGCTTTTCAGTTGTATCAACATCAATGACTTTGAGGGACCCTGAACTTCAAAAATAAGGGGTTTTTATTGATTTTTGCAATCTTCGGCTGCAGTGCACACTCCAAGAATGAACTGCGACGAAATGGCTGGAGATAGACTGACAGTTTGCAATTAGAAACTGCTATAGGCTTTCACGCATCTCGTGAGCATTAGCTCAAATTTTTTGTCTTTGTTTTAAGTAAGTATGTAATATGTCAAATTGTATACACAGATGTTAATGAGAGAGTTTGCTGACACATTGAGGCAGTTTGCTGAGTGCTGACACACAAACATCATGTGCAAGGCAACAGAAAACCTTATGACTGTCATTACTGTGGGAAGCGGTTTAAAGATAACAAACAAACACATCAGCGTGTTCAGAGTCGAGGGGGAGGGGGGTAACGCCAACCTCAAACAAAAAGCAGGTACAAGACATTTGTGCTAAGTTTCAATGTGAGGTAGCTAGAAATGGCAAAGTCAAAAAATCAGAATTTTACCCACCAAAAAAATTTTTTTGGGGGGGTATGGGGGTAGGGTTTTGCCCAAACTGCAGAGGGGGAATCGACAACAAAAATTCATGAAGATTGGTCCAGTTGAACTTTAGTTGCATGCCGGCAAAGTTCTAAGACTGCAATAGCGGGGCAAATGGGACTTTTCGCAATTTTGAATCGCATGCCAAGTTTGACCGGAATTAGATACAAAGCTGAAACTTGGCAGTTTTCTTGACTGAGCCATTGTGTTAAAAATGTGGAAAATGGGCCTGATGGCGTTGTAACTCAAATCGCTAAGTGGCGCCAAAGTAGACATTTCATGCCAAATCGGTTGTCGTGACGAGTGGTTGGGGTCCCGAAAATGCATGGCGTAGAAGCACATTTTCTAGACATACCACGTCAAAACAAAATGTCTGAAACATAATTATTTGTTGAAATTTTTTGGCTATTAAGGTCACATGACTGGACTTAGTTTATTCTCGTGACAAACTGGTCAAAAATAGGTTTTTGTCTCTAGCCCCTAAACGGTGACCCCTAGGAAAAAAGTGTTCAGACAAACATTGTTTATCTTGGCCTGGCCTATCGTCTGGCATCCACGTCAGCTTTAGGTTTACAACTGAGCTCACCAGATGGCGCCAAATTGTTGACATCCAAAATATCACCTACAGTGGGTCATTTTATGGGCTCAGAACCCCAAATGTATTTTAACTACCCCGTAAGTCTATACGTCGTTGGAAAAGGCTATGAATACTCTGTCATGTATTAAAATACGTTTCGTCAATCTTTCACCTATCTCAAGAAAAACATGTTTGAATATTGTTGAGCAAAATGCAAAAACATGACAAAAATTTTGACCCCCCCAAATTTAAGGGTGTGGTGGCGGTAGCGTAGGTATCTCGATTAAATGTGGTAAAGACCCTAAACATTGGTCCACATACACATGTAGAACTTTCTGGGCCATCCCCTGAATTAATGACAATTTTTGGATAATTTGGTTAAAATTGGCAAAAAATTGGGTGGGTCAATTTGGGTGGTTACAATATCCAGATAGGTTTTGACCACCCCAAACTTCTGTACGTCACTGCAAACTACTAATAACTTTCTATCTCTTATTAAATTTTAACTTGTCAAAAGTGTTTTAGAGACTATTGGTTTAAATTTTATGAAGCCAAAAGTGAAAAAATGATGAAAAATTTTGATCCTCCAAAATTTTTAGGGGAGGGGGGTCAGGGTCAGCATTTAGGTCGAATATGATAGCAATTATAAACTTTGGCCCACATACACACCTAGAACTTTCTGGGCCATCCTTTGAATTAATTACGATTTTAGAAAACTTTTGTCAAAAATTGGGTTACATTTAGGGGATGATTTGTTGGAAATGGACCCAATTTTAAAAATTTTTACCTCGAAACCCCCACATTAACATTACTGACCTATAGCCAACAACCTGGCGCAAAAAGCGGATTGATATCACCTACTGTTTTTGAGATCTGCTGCACAGCGCATTTAACCTCTAGAAAACTGGAAAATTTTTTAAAGATTTCTCCCCACCCCACGTAAACTTTTGGGATCTGAAATTTTACTTGTATACGTGCTCGGTAATGCTCCATCTGCGAGAAAATTTTTCGTGCCCCCATCTCCCCTAATGGGTGAGATATGGGGGTTAAAAATTTTTCTTTCCCCTTTTTCTTCACAGCCCACATGTATCAGATTCCTCCAAAGTTTCACGCTGCTAGCCTTTGACTTCCTCTACAATCTCTGAAAATTTGGTGAATGTAGGCTCCATGGCTTTTTTTGCTAGACCAAAAAATGGGTTGAGCGGATGGCAGGTCTAGGCGTCGTAGATTTCCTCTAAAACGGAGTCTTTATATTCTGTTGGATACTCCTCCACAAGGTATTGGTACTATAATCAGTCCATGATTGTCTGTTACATGTTTATTGTACAGTACTTGTGTTATGACAAACTAGAAATCATCATCTAACGTTCATAAGTGTGTATGTGACATGCAGGTCGTCTCCGGGATAGTAAGTTTCGTCCAGTCGTCTTTGGAAAATCCGCTCTGCATGTCAACACCAGAATCGGTAATTTGGAACATCATCATATGTTTTTAAAAATTCTTGTATGTTAACTATGGTTCTTTGCCAATCTTCACTATGCCACAGCCTGGCTGTTTGTGTTTTTACACTGATTTTGTCTCTTTTAATTTGTTAATGACAGTCTATGTAACAACTGTTTTCTAACGGCTTTATAGTTCAGACTTCAACCCCTGTCCTCCAATAGACATTAATGACTGTCTGGAGGATAACAGGGAAGGTTATTAGAACTACCATTATGGTTAATTACATATGCACGCATATAATGGAGTTCTTACAATGTTCGGTTTAGCTCGTTTTTTGTGTTTTGTGTTTCTGTAAAGGTTAAAGTTACCATTTCATTACTATGTGTTTGTGTGCATTCTGCCTGAAAAGGCCGTCCCCGAAATGACCTATACTGTGTCAGGCGGGACGTTAAACCCTACTCACTCACTCACTCACTCTTTCATCAGAATTCACTGGATCTAAGCAAATCTCTTGATATTGGGTTCTAGGCAGTTGTGTGTATGTTAACGATTTAATTGTTTAATTAGCATTGTGGCTGATAAATGTCCTAAAAATTACAGTATTTTACCGTACTTACTTCTTTACATTTGAAGAATGCTTATCTTATTCTAAGAGTAATTATTTCTGCCAAAGTGAACCAAGTGAACTGGTTGAGATCAAGTAATTGCTTTGTCTGTCTGTCTGTGTGTGCACATCAGAATACATGATGTCGTTGCTGTTGTGATGTATTGTAGCAGCACTGTGATGTCACATAATTTTAGCCATGTCTTCACCATCAGACTGTAGCATTAGTAGTAGAGATACATGTATAAATTACTTCACTTGGCAGATATGTGCACTCTCATGAGCACTTTCTAGTTTCCGCGGTGTCGGGCGGTCATAATTTTTGCATGTGTATGTATGTGTGCAATGATCTTCAGATGTGTCAAAGATCATCAAATTATCTGCTGTCACGTCAAGCTGTTCAAACGCGTTTGCTGACTTGAACATGGTATTTAATAAGTCCGTTTTCTTGATCTGTTTGCATTTGCTATGTATGTTTGAAAGTCGTCCGAAAATTTTCTTGTGCAAAAAATTCTTATTTTACAAGTGCAAAATTTTGCACTGAAAACGTTTCATTTCAGGAAAATTGTTGGCAAAATTTAAAAATGTAGCACCCATGATCTCCCTTGTCAGAAAATGGCAACTTTCTGCTCCCGCCAACTTTTTTAATCCACAATGCCACTGCTGGCCAAATATACTGAACTAGTGTATTTTCAGACAAAGGAAGAAAGTTGTCAGGGTTCTCAGTTGTCCTGAAATTCCTGAAATGTCACAGATGTCCTGAAATTGTCCTGAAATCAGCGATTGTCCTAAAATTTTACTCATTTGGTCAGAGTGTCCTGATATGGACCTTTGTTATGCTGTCATTATGGCTTTGCATTCATTTTGTACTTTACTTAGTTAACAGGACTCTATCTATCCGGCAAATCATGTCAATTGTTTTATGTGTAACAGTGTTATAGTAACATTTTTAGGACTGCAATACTGATCTGCTTCAATGAATAACATTTATGAGGACAGAAAAACGTGCATTTTTTGTGTCTTGAGCCTCGTGAAACTGACAAAGGTGTCCTAAAATTGTCCTGAAATTTTGTAAACGTTGGGTCCTGAAATTTCACTTCTTGCTCCTGGGAGCCCTGATATTGGATTGTCTTTTAACTTCTAATGGAGCTCTTATGCAAAGTAATATTTGAAATTGTTGGAGGCTTATTCTAGCATTAACATTGTTCAGCATCTTGGTATGAGACCGTTAACCAAACCACTAAGGTCAACTCAGCCTGGCCATCCTTTCTTGGGTAAGCACAGTGAGTACCGGCAAAAGCTGGGATGTAAACATGCACAGTTGCATGCTGTGCAATGCAGTCTCATTATCTCATATCCGTTGTCTGACAGTGTAGGACTTCTCTTTTACGTGCTTGAAGTATATTTTAGTCAATAATGTGTCTGCTTAACTGTCTCATCTACAGCGAAACATTTCATCTGAAAAATATCCTGTATTCGTAAGTTATATTAATGCCTCATTTTATTATTATTTTTGGCTGTGATACTTTAGATGAGTCCTAGTTGGTGAAAGTTTAGCCCGTGGCACAAAAACACCATAGCTAATAATTAGGAATGTTCTGTGTTGTAGTCTGGTGTTTCACAGAGGCCAAGTGCATTACTTGAAGGTATGACGTTTCCATTGCATTTATCGGACTATTGAATTTGTCTCTTTCTGATGTGTTTGAGCTATTTTAGTAGAATTTACATTAAAGCAAATAACTAATGGATTTAGTTGGGCCAGACATTTAGGGCATCAGCGTATTAGGTAATCAATCTGCAATGAGGTATTTTAGATTGTGTACTTTCTAGGCAGAATTGCTCTGCATATTTGTCACTCAGTGCATCTGTCTCTCTGTCACATTTGTGCATTTTGCTTAGACTGTTCAATGGATTTGGATGCTGTTTGGCAGGTACATCAGCTAGGATTTAATGACGCATTGTGTTAGATGGGGTCCTTGACCCCTAATGGAAAGGAAGATTTGCAGGTTGATCCCCAACCGAAGCGTGCAAAATTTGCAAATTGCTGCTGGCACCTAGCATGTACACGGTGTTTCATAAAAAGGCGCCCTTTTTTCTTTCTTTCATAATTCACTCAATTGATGATCGATTTACACGAAATTTTTAACAGATGTAACTGAAGAAATACTAATTCAAAATACTTCGACAAAATATTGCTGTTAGTTGAATATTCTTTACTAGTCGTGATGTAATGCTGACAACATAATGTGCCATAAGTACAAGCATGGTACAAGCATGGGCTTGTCGCAACCAGTGCTATCAGTTGCTAAATAGCGCCCTCCTTTGATGATGAACTTCATCTGGTTCACTAATGACATACCCGTAGTGTTTATGTTTTATTATTGCAGCCACAAAAAACGCCCAAAACAATCACTTTCATACACTTCTGACTCTTACACCTTCCAGCAAGACAGTGCACCAGCACACACCACATGCAAGACGCCTGATTTCATGCCCCCATGTTGCTTACTGCTGAAACTAGGAACATTTTTTATCAGTGAACCAGAAAAAAAAGTTTACCATCAAAGCAGGGTAGCAACTGACGGCACCAGTTGAGACAGGCAAGCTTGTACTCATGATACATTAAGACGTCAGCATTACATCATGACTAGCAAAGAATATTTAACTAACAGCTATTTTTGTCTGAATATTTTGAATTCGCATTTTTTCAGCTACATCTGGTAAAAGTTCAGTTTAAGTTGATCAATATTCGAGTGAATTATGAAAAAAATAAAAAGGGTGCCTTTTTATGAAACATTATGTAGAAATCACAAGTTAGGAATTGCTTGGACAGGCAACAGTGATTTTGCCTCTTAAGTTACCGTATTACTTTGGACATATTTATCATCTCTGTGGCTGATTTTCTTAATTCGTTATGATGATAGATTGGTAATTTATTGCAAGAGTATTCCGTTCTGGATTCCTGCATTTTCTAGTGGGACATAATTTGTGACTGGGAAATAATGGCAGGAATGTTTAGTACTGATGTATATTGTACATGGTGCAGCAAAAAAGGGGCCCCCTAAAGTTTTTCGCTGTTCTCTCAGCAACCGTTTGGAATTTTAATTTGAAATTTTACAGATTTATTTACTAAAACCTTCTACATTTAACTGCCAAGTAAAATGTGATTCTGTTGAAAAAGGACGAAGTTACAGACTTTTTAACATGACCGCTTACCGATTTTTCAGCATTCAAAAATGTTCCGTCTACAACACCAATTTAATAACATCGTTGAAACAGTACAGCTAACTAATAATCAGATGCCAAAATTACATTGTCTGTGTGAATGTTCAAAGTGTCCACTGCCAGCTGCAAACACAAGTTTTCAATCGCTTAATTTGAGAAGTCTTTCACAACCTTGTCGATCGGTCTTTGTGGCAAGTTGCCCCAGATAACCTGAAGTGCTTCCTTGAGTTCGGCGATTGTTTTCAGCTTTGTTTTGAGTTTGCAGTAAGCCTCCAACATTGCACCCCACTTATGATAGTACAATGGGTTTATATTCGGCAAATTTGGAGGCCATTAGTCCTTTGTGATAAAATTTTGACATTTGACAGTTCTGTGCACTGCGTGTTGTGTATGCTGGTGCACCGTCCTGCTGGAAAATGAATCTGGTGGGCAACCGGCGATTGCTTTAAAAGAATGATAGTTTGGTGATAATTTATCAACAAAATAAATTACTGTTTATTGAAACGTCACTGTAACGTCATTGGCAGTAACGTGGTAACCGGTTTTTAATTATTAGAGATAGCATTTTTAGCCTGAACATTTTTATGCTGAAAAATCGATAATCAGTCATGTTTAAAAGTCCACAATTTTGTCGTACTTCAACAGAATCATATTTTTCTTGGCAGTTACATGTAAAACGTTTCAATGCATAAAAGTATAAAATGTCAAATTAAATTCTAAATGGTTGGTGAGAAAACAGTGAAAAACTTTAGGGGGCTACTTTTTGCCACAGTTAAACAGTTACATTGATCAGTGACTGATGGGGTGTGGGGTTTACTCATACAACGAAAATATTGATGCGGGAATTACCTGTACGATGAAAATGTTGACAACTGATGTCGTCCGACCATAATTGCACCATCGCCGATCGTTGTTTGAGCATGTCCCCATGGCCAGTCTTTGTGCAGTTTTCATCCCACTCATCTCCCTGCAAACTTGTTACACTTATCCCCAACACCTGATCACCATCGTGTCTGAAAAACTATTAAAACGTACTGGTAATTTTTTTAGAGAATATGTTTCTTACCCTGCTACCAAGCCACCGCTAATACTACTGCATTGCATGTCATGTGTCAGGGGATGTCGTTGAGGATGAGCCAAGCGATGCTGAAACTATAGACTCGGAGTCTTCAGACGATGAAGTGTTCAGTGTCAGCAGTGACGACGTCAGTGATACGGAGACAGGAACGGATGATGCGGGCTTCATGCCAAGCTCTGTGAAGCAGGAGAATTGTTCCACCAGTGAAGCTGCGACTTCCGATTGGGAGGTGATAGGAACGAAGCCCGAGGGGTTGGTTGGGGATGGGGACAACGTGATTCATTCCTCATGCATACCGCTGGAAACGCTAGATGTATCAGGATATGCCCATGAAAGTGTGCCGCCGAGAGATGCTGCAGGAATAGACCATGGGTCTTCAGAAGATGAAGCTCTCAGTACTGATGATGTAATACTAGTTGACAGCGATGCGAGTAATTACAGTAGCAGTTTGGGGAAAGAGCGGAGTACAGGAACTGATGACTTGGCAGTGCTACCCACGTCAGTGAAAGTGGAGAATCTTTCCACCGAGGAAGTTGATGGAGTTTCAAACATTGATGCAGATTTCGAAGCCAGCTGTAACGCGAAACACAGTCAGAAAGTTGGTATTCTGCCAAAGAGCCACCAGGCTGCCGGAAGACAAAATTTCTCTGGTGTAGCTGCGAATTCTGATGGTGTGCCAAACAGTGCTAGAAATTCTTGGATCACCGGAGCCAAATGTCTGACAGAAATCAGCCGGAAAGTCAGTCATATGCCAAATGGTCAACAGTTGGAGCCAGAAGTTGCCAGGCATTCAAGACCAGCTGTTGCAGAACTGTTAGAATCCTATGCAATTTCTGCTGAGCGGGGCAGAGCACAAGGGAGCAGTGCATCATTTGATATTGCTCTACCTCGGTCATCAGGAGTCACTGGTGGTTGTACCAGTGCGTCAGTTGATGCTGCTGTCGTTAAAGTTCTTGAGTCGTATGCTGTTTCTGCACAGCGGGCTAACATAGAGAAGGCCGGCACATCATTTGAAACTGCAGTCACTGATGATTCTACCATCGTGTCAGATGGCACCACTGCAGGAAGTGTTTCGATCGGTTCGTCTCTGAAGCTGAGTGATGTATCACTTACAGCCGACTTTGACAGATCTGTTATGGGTGGATCTTACCTCTATGGTTCCATGACACACAATACATCAACGACATTCACTGCATGTTCTGTGAAATCTCAGTGTGTTGTTCCCACTCTCTGTGAAAGCGTAGTCACGTCGACATCTTTAACCCCAAAACCTCGACAAATTCCCAGAAGTTCAAGATCTGCTGCTGTTGAGGTTCTTGAGTCCTATGCTGTTTCTGCTAAGAAGGTCAACAAAGACAGTAGCCGTACTTTGTTTGGAAGTGGAGTCACTGATGGTTCTGCCACTTTGTCAGATGCTGCAACTGCAGGAAGCTGTTCTACAGGTTTAGCTCAGAAGCCTAATGATGTATCTTTTACAGCTGAGTTAGACAGATCTATTTCCATTAGATCTCAGCTTCATGGTTCCATGCAGCATTCTATGATACAGAATAGGTTGCCAGCGTCAATCACATGTTCGGCGAAGTCTCGACGTATCGTCCCAACTCCCTGTGGAAGTGTTGGCACGTCGGCTTCATCAGTCAAGGGACCTCTGGATACGGTTTTGTCCCGATCAAGCGAGAGATTGATGGACAAGACATTTGCTGTACCACAGCTCAGTGATAACGTACCTGACCACTCCAGCCTGTCGTCAGTCGATAGACATCACGATTCAACTTACACAGAGGCTGGCGCTGGACAGAGTATGTTGCACACTTTTGCCGTTTCAGACATGAGTAAGCACCATCGATCCATTGATGTCACACCATCGCTTGGCAAATTCGTCGTAATTCCTGATTTGGCACCACCAGCGAGCGACAAGAACCGTAAATTTGGTGCCGTAACCCCCACCAAGCAGCGAGAACTTAGCTCAGCATCCAAACAGCCGCTTCATAGGCTCAGTAGAGATGTACCTCGAGTGGATGAAGTACGTTTGCCGAGACGGCTTTTAACGCCTCAGCTGGCGTCCGTGCACCAGCAAGCAGCGGCTACAAAGAAGTCGGGGTCGGACCAGGGACCATGTTCAACCGCTAATGCAGCATTGGCTGATGTCAGTGATCAGACAGCTAATGGCAGTCATCTTGATCATCGGAAAATGTCATGCGGCAAGGACACCACATACTGTGCAGCTTCTGAGTCACTGTCATCAGAAGTCGAATCTTCAGCAAAGGTGGTGAGAAGAAGACACTTGACAAGCATTAGCACATCTGTAACGAAAGATTGGGTCATTGCCAGTGGGATTGAAGTTGACCCTCCGCCACCAGTGTTGCTGGAAGCCTCAAGTTTGACAAAGGTGGACAGAAGTGGACAGCTTTTGAACTGTCGCAAATCGACGGCACCGAGTTCCTATCAATGTACACCAGTTGCGAGTAGACAGTTTAATGTTTCCAACTACAAGGACGTTGAGCCAAGTTCAGTGCAGTGGGCTGCACTGAACTTGGGCTGCATCGACAGCAATAACAACAATACCAGAGAAGGTCAGAACATATCTGATGTAGATCTGTTTGGTATGGGTATGGAGGAAACTGGCGTAGTCCAGAAGTCGCTACCGAGATGTTTGCGAGGTTTTGCTACCAGCTCGCCATTGCCAGACACCAGTCCACCGCAGCCACCGGATGCAAGCTTCTGTTCTCTGTCAAGCATCAGCCTGGCCAGTGACCGGGAAGAATTTGATACAGCCATTGAAACTGATGATGATGCCGAGTTGGAAGATAAGAACAGCGTGGTAGTTGTTGACGATGATAGCGTGATACTTCTGGATGTTGCATTTGCGGAAGAGAGTTTCCCCGAGTTGTCGTCGGCAGCTTCTCCCAGTCCCACCATGTCGAAACCACGGGATTCATCTCACGGGTCTTGCAGGAAGTTCCGCAGACGTTTTTTCCAGCCGAAGACCTCTGCTAACTTCTCTACTACCACATTTTCAAATCCTCAAGGTCACGTTAAGACTAGACTCTCTGAACAGACAAACAATTTAGGCTTGGTGGTTCGTTCTGTCATTAATAAACGGACACACATTGATGTATTATCTTCATCGGACAGTGATGATCGGTCGCTCACAAGGCAGAATTCCCGATCTGTGAGGAACACTCGTGTTCGAAGTTCTCCAACTACTTCTGAGGTTTCCTGCTGTGCTGGTCCTTCGCGCTGCACCAAAACCATATGTTTCCGCTGTCGTTGTGACTTAAGTCTGGATAATGAACGTTGAATATATTGTATTTAGGTTTCAAGTGTTACTGTTTAGCATTTTAGCTTTGAAGTTATCTGAATAGTTTTAATAGCTTCAAGACTAGTGTTACTGCTTGCATTTTTATTTTGATGTTATCTTAATGCAAAGTTGGCTTGCTTGAAGTATCTGTACATTCTTGGCGCATTTGCCATTTTGGTGAATTTTGATGTCACCACAGATGTCAGACGTTTTCTAGTACATTTCGCTACTTTCAAGGTTATTGATTCAGTAGGTTTTACATTCGTTTTTGTATATAAAGGTAATTGAATGTTTTACTTATTTAATTTCAGTATTTCATTGGTTAATGGTTGTGTGTTGTATTTTGAAACTAGAAAATATATTGCCAACATATTGTGCGGTGTGCCGTATGCTTAGAGTTGAACAAACCTAGCTGTAAATTGGCACACTGGTTACTCCAGCCCTGGGTATGTTTACACCAATTTTGGCTTTTTTATGCCATTTTGTTTTGTTTTGTCCTCCAACAGACAGCATTATCACATTAATGTCTGTCTGGAGGATAACAGGGAAGATTATTAGAACTACCATTATGTTAATTACATATGCATGCGTATAATGGAGTTACAATTTTAAGTTTAGCTTGTTTTTTCTGCATTTTGTGTTTTGTGTTTCTGTAAAGGTTAAACTTTCTGTTCCGTTATTATGTGTTTGTGTGCATTCGCCTGGAGAGGCTGTCCCCGAAATGACCTATACTGTGTCGGGTGGGACGTTAAACCCCACTCCCTCACTTCACAAGTTAGGAGTCTTGATGCAAAGTTGGCTTGCTTGAAGTATCTGTACATTCTTGGCGCATTTGCCATTTAGATGAATTTCGACGTCGCCACAGATGTCATCAGCCAGTATGTGAAGCTTGCCATTCTCCGCTCACAGTCAAGCACATTTCGGTACACTGTACCCATTACAGTGCAGCACGTCAGAGATATTTTGGAGTGGCCACACTCAAGTACATTTTTGAAAATGTTGCATCTTGCAACTTCATCGCTTATGTTAAAGATATCGGCTTTTACAATCGTATATAATGTTGTTTTTACCTTAGCTTGATAGCCTTGATCTTAACAAGTATTATAACTTTGATTTTAATACATATATTAACTGCTTTTAACTAATTTTGACCACATATGGCACTGAATGGTCTATTTTGTGCTGATGTGTTGTTAAGAAACTACTCACTCACTAGGAGTCTTGGTGGAGAGATGGGCAAGACTTGTGTTGCAATATACTAAGATGGCTGCATACGGTAATTATTATCTTGATATGTTACCCTTCAGCTGCGAACTGGATAAATGCCTGCCGAGAGCAGAAAATTAACTGTGAATGGGCAAGTCATGCTGGATTGTGGTTGATTGTTTGCACAGATAAGTAGTTTGTGGGTTAATATACTGTACCACTTGACCTGGCAGTTGCTTGGGGCCAGTTTTGGTTCAGGTTAGGTTGTCCAAGGAGCGTTCAGCTCCACCCTAGGCCATAACAGAGCTCTCCATAAATTCAGCTAGAGGGTCTGGGGAGTGTTGTAACCAACCCAGTTGAGGTCTGGGACAAACGTCTGGCTTCAAACACTTTTTATACATGTCAAGCTAAAAAGTCTGATGCTTGTAACTGTTTTCATGTTTTGTGCAGTGTTTCCTGGATCTGGCTGACGGGGGGGGGGTGTCTTCAATCAAATTCATCAAAATGCCATTTCTGGCGTTCGGTTGTTTTGGGTTACAAGTGGGCTAATGAATTCGTTTTGTTGGTAACAATTTTACCTGAATTACTGAGTTTTCATCAAAACGTGTAACTGCAGTGCTCTTCAGTTGATTTTGGAGGCTGGGAGTGAGGGTCACCCGAAAATTTCAGTTTTGTTGAATCCTTGTTTAAAGTGTGTCAGTAGTCAGAAATATCCATATTTTGCAGAAAATTCAGCTAGTTATTGGAATGATAGTTACTTTGTTTTGGGTATACACAGTGCTATAGTAGGATCCCGAAATGGGTATTTCCCATGGATGAGTTATTGCCAAGGTTTAGTCTGTGGCCTATACCAAGCACAGTTATTTTCAGAAATTTTACTCCACATTCGTTGCTACCCATGTTTTTCACGTGTAACAAACGTTTATGCACAAATTTCAAAAGCAATATTTTACTGTTTGTATGTGCTCCACTGTAAGAGCTCTCTTAAGTTCACTGATTCATGCATTATTTTGAACGTGTCAAACAGTTTAAAATTTTGTGAACATGTTTTATACATTCTTGTCAGCATCAGTGGCTTCTATCCCTGTACCTGATTGGCGCAGCTTGCGCCAGTGAAAAAGGGGGGAAGTTTTGATAAGGTTGTAGATCAAAACTTTCACCCCATTTTTACTTTCCCCCTATTTTTCACTGGGCAACCTACACCCTTAAAACTCTCCCCGTTTTTTATTTTTCCCCTATTTTTTTAAATCTGCACCTTTAGCAAAATCCCCCCTATTTTTTGCTACCTTCTACCTATTTTGCAGTCTGCATCTTTGACAAAAAAACCCCTATTTTTGCTTTCCCCTATTTTTCACTGGGCAAAGGACACCCTTAGCAACTTTTTCCCTAGAGGGGAAAGAAGCCCAAAATGGAGGAGGAAACTTGAGTCAGAAATTGGGGGAACCTGAGCCCAAAAGTGGGGGGAAGTTGCACCCGATTTTGATTCCAGATTTCGGGAAAGGATAGAAGCCACTGGTCAGCAAGCATATTATATTCACAGAATTTCACTCATGTCTGTTTATTTGTGTAATTTGGTTTTTTTCAGCATTTGCAAACATTAGTAAAGATATTTGCATGTACTGATGCTAGTGTGTTTGCATTAGCAGTTTTAATTGTATCATAATTAACTTGTTCGGTATATTGGAATTTTAAATTAATGTTCTGTGCTTGAGAATTTTGTGTCTATTTTATCTGTCTTGAACCTAAAGAGCTGAAGATACGCTTGGCAGATTTCTGTTGCATGATGGTCTTAAAATAGCAAAAGCTTGTGTCTGTGAATAACAGGGCTAGAAAGATTTTGCGTTTTTGAGGTTTTTTTAGGTGTTGTGTACAAAGAAGAAAGAACACAGGTCACAGACCCAGATAGAACATTTCTATCCACACGTCATAGAGGAGGTTCATGCGGTGTCAGCACTGATTTTCTAGTTATTCATTATGGCGATATGCTTGCTGCATAGACCTCTTAAAATAAAGACTGTCTGCGGTCGTTCTCGGGTCCGCGAACTTTGGTCCATCGGCATTTTTAGCTTTTTATGGTAACTTTGTCGAACGTGGTCCATTTGCTACAAAATTTTGTACGCATATACAGTGTGACAGACAATGCGAACAAATGCTGCAAATTTGGTGACTGATTTCTCCTTTCTCGTGTGTGCATATATTGTGGCTAAACCGTACGTATTGATGTACGGTTTAGCCACAATATATGAACGCGCGAGAAAGTAGAAATCATACAGTCACCAAATTTGCAGCATTAGTTTATTTTGTCTGCCACCATGTGTACGAAATTTTGTAGCAAACGGGCCAGGTTTGACAAAGTTTAGTTAAAAAAATCTTTAAAAATTGATGTACGGTTTAGCCACAGTATATGCTCACACGAAAAAGTAAAAATCATACAATAATCAAATTTGCAGCATTTGTTCACGTTGTCTGTCACAATATGTGTACAAAATTTTGTAGGAAACGGTTAACCGAAAAAATTTCGGTTAACCGGTTTTCTATTAACCGAACCAAAAATGGCGGCCAAGATGGCGTTATGCAAAATGCAGTAATGCACATCGCGGTTCACCAATATCTATCGTAAAACGTTGATGTCACTGATTTGACTTTAGAAGTTGAGAGTTTAGCCTATGTGGTGTAACTGTAAGCAGCAGTATATATCCTCGAGTCCTTGACACCTCCGTTCCACGTATATG
>Ga0056128_1003833_pt1 | contig 18655 bp, 11 predicted proteins | sample WorMetLIZISLAND2_FD_71113 | JGI IMG/M metagenome (GOLD analysis project Ga0056128, IMG submission 71113) | Marine gutless worms symbiont microbial communities from Max Planck institute for Marine Microbiology, Germany - Olavius geniculatus... ... | reverse complement strand
TGCGCAGAACTCGCCGTTTCTTCCCTAGCGATGGCCTTGACCACCGCCGGTACTCATTTTACCATTCTACGGAGGGTAGAAGGCTGAGTCGACCTAGTTGGCTGGCTCCGTACTGTAGACAGTCACTCATCTAAGTACTAACCGGGCCCGGCGTAGAGTAACTTCGTCTCATCCGAGACGCGTTACCAATTGCGCCACGCCACCAACTGATGTTGCATGCCAACTATTAAAATCGGCCAATGTTTCACGGAGCTATTTGCAAAATAAAAGTGGCACGTTTTTATGACCCACGATGTATGACCCACTGTGTTTATGTTTCTTTTCGAGTTACCGTGGTTTTCAGTAAATAAAGGTTTGCATAATTGTTTTAGGCTTATACTGTAAACTGTTTTGTATCTAAAAAAACGAAAATGCGTTTGGTGGTAAAGCTTTACCAATAGCAGTCCGAAATTGTGAACGAAATGAAAATTTTAAGCCAACGTTGCGAAATCATGCATACGCTACGAGAAGAATATCCACGACTCCACGAGTTCTGATTAAACGTGCGTACAAAAAGTCAGTAGATAGTTTGTTGATGGCAATCAGATGAACACACAAGAGACTGCGTGTTTATGCCATAACAACGTTAATGGTAGGATAACTAACATGCTGCATTCAGTCAAGAATATCGGGTTAGCCAAAGTACAAAACCGGGTCTGAATATAAGCAGGTCACTGCAACTAAACATTCTCTCAACCGCAGATCCGCAGCTGAAGTGGCTGAGACGCACAACATTTTCAGTTTTGTGTCCCAAACTTAGTTTTTTTTCATTCTGGGCAATGACTTAGTCTTAAGGCTAAAACCAAAACCAAAGACTTGAGATTCAGGTCAAGACGAAAGTCACCGATCGTTGTCTTCAAGACGCCACGAGCCAAAAGCCAATCACACATCACGGAATAGTATCTGATTACGCAAATTAAATTAGTGTGCGAAATTAATGCTACTTAACTACAATAAGCCATGGGTGTCGAAAACTACGACTGTAAACGTTCAGGCAAGGCCTGTTCAAAGCAATAGGAATGAAATAAACTAATCTAAAACAAAATGAACTGCGCTGCGGCTTTTATTACAGTTTATTGTCTGTCCAATGCTATATCTCAATGCTATACCTCTTTCGCTTTCCCTTCTTCCATCTTTCTTTCCATAGCAATCGACAGACTATAAAATCACCTGAGTGTCCGTGCGTCCGTGGGTGCGTGTGTTCGTCCGTGCGTCCAACTTTTCTTAAGCTATCTTCCTTCCAACTTCTCTTTCCCTTCCCCTTTCACTTCCCCTTCTCCTTCCCTTTTTTCTTCCTTTTGCCCTTTTCCTTTCCCTTCCCCTTCCCTTTTCCCCTTCTCCATTTTCCTTCCTCTTTCCATTCAACTTCTCCATCCCCTTTTCCTTCCCCTTCCCATTTCCCTTGCCCTTTCCTCTTCCCTCTTTTCCTTGCCCTTTCCTCTTCCCTCTTTTCCTTTCGGTTCCCCTTTACCTTTTGCTTCCCCTTCCCTTTATTTTTTCTTTCCTCTTCGCTTCCCCTTTTCTTTCTCCTTCCCTTTCCTTTTCTCTGTTCCTTAACCCTTCCCCTTCCTCTTTTTTCCTTCCCCTTCTTTCCATTTCTCTTCCCCTTCCCTTTACTTTTTGTTTCTTTTTTCCTTCCCCTTTCCCCTCTTTTTCTCCTTTCACTTTCCCTTTCCCTTTCTTTTTCCTCCCTCTTCCTCTTTCTCTTTCCCTTCTTCCATCTTTCTTTCCGTGTCCACGTTCGTGCATCCAATATTTGAAGCGTCATATCTCCGTAACCGTGCCAGATAGACGCATGGTTACATTGCACCACCCATGGGAAGTCGACCCCCAGGAGTCGAATGATCACGTGACCGATGACGTCACGTGACCCCAAAAGGTTAAGGTCGTGACCCCATTATCTTTGAGGTGCCATATCTCCGTAACGGTGTCAGATGAACGCATGGTCACAATGGACCACCCATAGAAAGTCGCCCACAAGTCGCTGGTGACGAATCGAATGGTCTCGTGACTGACAATATTTATTGTTTAGTTAAAATAATAGAAAAGAATGAAAGGATCATTGCTGCTGTACAATTTAGAATTACACTGTTTGATTTTTTTTCTGCCAGTCTAAACAGCTCACTGATAATATTTATACAGACATATACTGTAAACTACCGAAATGCATTGGACAGACTCCGTGTTCGTAAGAACATTATCTTGTTTTATTTTAATTCCATCAATCAATAAATCATTATTTAACCCAGCTGTAGTATACGATAATGCAGTGGATTGTGACAAACTTGGCAGGTGGGCAGGACAGAAAAGCAGCATGACTGCTGCTCTTCATTTCATTCAGTGCAGTTCATTTCATCTCATTTTAGTTCGTTTCAGCTCTGTCGGTTTGAACACAGCTTTATGCCTAAGAAAAGCAATATAGTAGTTGTCGACGCTTTGCATGCGGTAGCCCTAGAACTGGCACAGCGTGTAGCGTGTAGTCAGAAGCCGCTGCGCAGCAGCAGCAGCAGCAGCGAGCACTGACAGAAGGTGTTCGGCAGTGCGCATGCGGTCGGCGGAGTCCTTGTAAGACAGCGTGAACTCGTTGAGTCCGTCTCTGACTCCTACCAGCGATCCGTAGAGCGGTGATGCGATGATGGTGCTGTTGCTGTTTGCGACGGTGATGTTGCGAGCGTGTCTTTGTGCCTCGTCGCTCCAGTCGATGTACAGCTCAGTCGAGCCGTGCCCGCCGCCCGAGTCCACTTCCATCATCTCGTCATAGAACACTTCGCTCGGATTCTGCACCTGCCACGAGTAGTACGATTTTACCGCTCCGGACTTGGCCTCCACCTACAACATTCATCGTGCACCCCACGCTATATAACTCTGAAAGATCGTCACAGGCGTTAGGAACTGCGTGGTCCTTTTCCCTAAATGTTGCCAAGTGTGATGTATAAGCAAGCCCGTCGAGAGCCACAGCGGGGTCCGGGGAAACATTCTCGCGGGGCCCCCCAAACATTTTCACGGGGCCCTCTGGGGAGAAAATTTCTGAATTTTTCTTTTCAAAGTGGTACATTTTGGCATCAAAATGGTACATTATGGCGTCAAAATGGTACATTGGCGTACTTTATAATTCTGGCCGACGGTGGGGCCCCCAAACGTCGCGGGGCCCGGGGTAGCTAACCTCCCTTACCCCACCCTGTCGACGGGCCTGTGTATAAGTAGTCAAAAGCTGCGGGAGGCTTAAATCTACTGTACTTTTCCCATTAAAACGACTGATCAAAAAACTAATACGAATAATTCGTTTAAGGTTTTTTGTCGTTATCCCACAATGTGTTAGACTTGATCGATTACTGTGAAAGTTCTTTTTAAATTGATTCAGATTCGGTTTGCTATTTAACCGTTTTAGAGTTTATAAATGCTTTTTATAAAGATGTGACATAAATTTTCTCATGTCCACTTTAATTTACTACTGCCATGAAAAATGCATCACTATATCACAGTGCATTGACCGTCAAAAATTGACTTCGTGACTGGTGAAAGCCATAGTTTCACCTGTACTAGTACGCCGCCCTTGTCCTTCTTCGCCATGATTTTGAAGTAGTATAGCTGATCTTTGTCGAGTATTCCGTTAATTTCATGATTCTCGTCATCGCAGCCTGAGCTGCAACATTCAAATCAAATACGCATGTATGTACAAGATTCTGACTGGAAAAGTTTAGTTCATCAGCTTATTTTAAATTTGCAACTTCGGCTAAGTTGTTTAGAGGATACAACATAAAACTTTTCCACTTACGATCCAGACCTGAACTCCGAAAAAAATCTACGGTATCGGAAAATGAGATGTTTAAAATATAAATGCAAAAGAACCGTGAAGCCGACGTAGGCCTAGTGCAACAACTTTAAAACTCGATCAAGACCTGTGCAAAATCTGCAGTAAAATTCTAAGGATATGCAGATGCATCAAAGACAACGTACCGAAGACGACAAGAATAGGCTACCATAAATGATTAGAACCACAACGCTTTTTGCTTCTTCCTCGGTTGATCAAGTCGCTTAGGCATATAATGCAATAACTTCGTCAATGTTTTTTCACGAAATTTGCGTAATTGGAGCTTCAAGACTAGTATAGTTAGTTGAATTGTTACGATTCAATGTTGTGCCTTCTCCCACTCTCAGGCCAAAACGTCAACTGAGCATAAGAACTGTGCGTGGACGGTGGATGTACAGGATGCGGCAAAAAAATGGACCCCTAAAGTTTTTCGCCGTTTTCTCAGCAACCATTTGGGATTTAAATATGAAATTTTACGGCTTTATTTAGTGAAACCTTCTACATCTAACTGTCGCGTAAAATGTGATTTCGCTAAAAAGCGACAAAGTTAGAGACTTTTTAACATGACCGCCTACCGATTTTTCAGCATTAAAAATGTTCAAGATAGAAATGCTTTTTAATTTTCAAAAACTGGTTACACGTTACTGCCGATGACGTCGCAGTGACGTTTTGATAAACAGTCATTTATATCGTTTATATATTATTACTAAATTATCGTTCCTTTAAAGCAATCGCCGGCTGCCCACCCGATTCATCTTCCAGCAGGACGGCGCGCCACACACAGCGCGCAACGCCGCACAGCGCACAGAACTGGCTGCGGGCCAGCTGTCCAGATATCATCACAAAAGGCCAATGGCCTCTAAATTCGCCGAATATAAACCCAATGGACTATCACGTATGGGGTGCAATGTTGGAGGCTTACCGCAAGCTTAAAAGAAAGCCGAAAACAAGCGCCGAACTCAAGGAAGCGTTTTAGGTTATTTGGTTTGGGACAACCTGCCACAGGAACTGATTGACAAGGCTGTAAAAGATTTCTCAAATAAGGCGACTGGAGGCTGATGTTGTTACTTAAAGCTGGCGGTGAACACTTCGAACATTTGCAGTAACAATGGAATTCTGGCATTTGATCATTATTTAACTGTGTTGTTCAACGACGTTATCAAATTGGTGTTGTAGCCGGAACATTTTTGAATGCTGAAAAATCGGTAGGCGGTCATGTTAAAAAATCTGTAATTTCGTCGTTTTTCAACAGAATCAAATTTTACTTGGCAGTTAGATGTAGAAGATTTTAGTAAATAAACCTGTAAAATTTTAAATTAAAATTCCAAACGGTTGCTGAGAAAGCAGCAAAAAACTTTAGGGGTCCATTTTTTTCTGCCGCACCCTGTAGGCCCATATAAAACGTTACACACTTTTAGTTAACTATCAGTCGATGATTCCTGTTTGACCTTTGCATGCGCCGTTCATGATCTGGTTGTTGAAAGCGGTGATGTCATCGAAGTCTGCCAAGAAGTAAACGTGGCTGCACTTTGGCTCTGAGGCGATCGTTCTCAGTTCGTCTACATTGATGTTACTTCCAACACCGACTGAAAACACGGTCACCTACACAACCGGCATCACCGCTAGATTTACGCGGATGAACACTGCTCATTTTTCGTTAGTTTGCGGCGAAAGGCAACGATTAGTTAGTCTCCATCAAGTGAATAGTGATTTGCAGCTGTACCCATTTTAGAAACACGGTTGCGATTACCCAGATAGCCGGACTCGGTTTTAGCTTTGAAATTGGTAAGAAAAAACGACACTTCAGTGACACATGCACACCCCCAAAAGAATAGTTATTTTTCGCACAAAGCTAAGTTTCTCATGTTATAAAACGTCCATGATGTGCTTATGATGTGTATACCGCTAAAACAAGTATCAACTAGCCTACAGCTGAAATACTACTCGAATTTCGAACTACAGTGTAGGTTCGGCTACCCGGTTCCTGCTACGATTCTCTATAAGTGAAGCGCTGTTGCCGACAAAGTTAAGAATAAAATAAGTAAAATGCCGTAGGCCTAGATCAAAGCTTAAAGCGAGTCGTTAAGCTATCTCAAATCTTAATGAACTGCTATCGTCAACTTCCGGACACTTTTGAGGTGTGACCTGAGATTTTATAACTTCTTCATTGCTATTTTGTTTTCGACTCCGCCAGTAAAAGAATTAAACAAATTGGCCAATAGATCAATACGCCTGAAGTGGGGATTACTTTTTTCAGTAGATAATAACCTAATGCGAATTCGCTGAATTGATTCTTTTTTTTCTGTTATTCGTTTTTTTGTAGGCCTACAGCGACCTACTGACCTCTGGCAGCGTCGTGTGCAAGTTGTTGGCTTCCAGTTCAGTCTCAAACGCGTTGTTGGATCTGCCGTCAGTGAGAAAAATAACGACGACAGGAACGCCGTTGCCATGACGACCTTGTCGCTGAATCATCCGGGTCGTTAGGCTGAGTCCTGCTGCTGAGTTCGTGCCTGTAATGAACAACTGATGACATATCATTTACACGTGCATTACCAGCCAGAGACTTAAACAAATTTTATAGATCAAAGTACCAGAAAACGTTGGCATTTTATTCTTTCTGAGTGTAGAAGCACTGCGTTTTCCGTTCCTATAAATGGCATTCGGTGATGAAAACATTGGCAGCATCGTAGAATTACGGTGAGACAGAATAATGACGAGAGCACATAGTCTGGCCTTACCCGAAATGAAGATTTGCTTAGGGCTAAATGACTAACCGCATGCAGAAACTGGAGGCGACGGTTTTTAGTCAACTTTAGCCGCAACAGCCAACATTTTCGCATTCCTACTCAGCCGATCATTTCAGTTGTCAACGGACAGTTTTCTGATTTCTACTTAGTAATAATCCATCAAGGACTATCCAGTCCCTATGTTCAACCGCTGTTTGATCTAGTGCTTAAACTACATGGTCTCGCGATGTCAGGTCTCGCGATGTCTACCCCTGCGATCTGGTGCCGCGTTGTCAGGTCTCGCGATTTCAGCGTCCCCGGCCCTATCATGTGTGGTTATGCCATGCACTGCCAAGTGCGATTGGCGAAGAAGCGAATGTACACTAGTTTAATCTTTCGTAGTCATCATAAGTCTCGTCACCGTCGTATTGCATATTGCGAAGATGTTGATTCGTTTACCTTGGCTAAGGTACGGAATTCTTCCCACGGCTCTCCTGACAGCGTCTTTGTTGCTGAAGCGCCGTAGATCAAACTCAACTTCAGCGTTCGTTGAAAACTGGACAAGTCCGACGCGGACCGTTTCGTTGCTGATGTCAAAAGCTTCCACGACGCTCTGTACGAACGACTTCACTTTGACGAAGTTGCCGCTCGTGATACTCCCAGAGCTGTCCAGGACGAAGACGACGTCTGCCTTCGGTGAACGGCAAGCTGAACAGTTTGTGGAAAATCATGAAGTGAATTGTATACTAACTGAAAGGCCAAGTTAGCCTAAGCTAATTATTCAAAATGTAATAGTTGTTTTATCATCAAGTAGGCTACTGTTCAGATTCTACGGCATGGCTATAAGGCTGGAAAGTTGTTTATGGGGAATTACAAAATACAAATGCAACCAAAAACACTATAGGAACGTACAGAGTGACGTAACTGAACTAAACTGAACTGAACTGACGAGCTAATAGTTGATGTTCCAACAACGGAACTAAATCCGTTGATTTCGTTTTTTGACGAACTGACCAATCGGCTGGCCCTGGGCGTCCATTGGTCAGTTCGTCAAAAACTACACCATGTCAGTTCAGTTCAGTTCAGTTCATTTCTGCAGTTACGTCGCTCTGTACGCGCCTTAGCCTAACACTTCTTGACAATGCAGACTACTGTATATGCTAGCATATCTTACTATAATGGGCGGAAAGTCTGTCTGTCTGTCAGCCCCCTCTAGCGCTTTCCCTGTTGCTCGGTCGTGGACCCCGACCGCAGCGTTTAAGTCCTTGGGCCTTGAGTACGTGTCCCCACCTTGCCCCCCCACCTGCCCCCACGGGGAGCCTGAGGGGCGGGGGTTGAGTTGCCGGGTCTTTTCCCATTGGTTTTGTGAAATATAGCGTCGGATTTAAATACTAAAATTCACAAAATATACTCTGTAGAGAAGCAATAGGCCTAATACCGGGTAAGTGTACGCTCAAAAGACTGGGCGTAACAAGCCACAACTAAAAGTCAGCAGAAAAGAAACGACCGGAAGGAGATAACGTAAGGTGGATGCTGAACAAAGATACAATCAGAAAATCTTACCGTTGGCAACAGCGTCGCTGGCCTTCGTGTAGTCGTCGACGGCAGTTGCTGTAGACTTACTGGTATAAAAGTTCGCCCAGTAGCGGCTTTGCTCCGCTACACTCTGAGGAATGCTTGCGTACCGGTATCTATAGTGCGCCGCGATCTTAAGCCTCGCTGCAATGCCCGAGTACAGCGGTTTCCGGAGGTCACGGTATTGAGTCCGTTTCCAGTCGATGCCGAATTTGTCGTTTATACTTTCTTCCAATTCACCAGACAGATCCGTTTTCGTGGTCGTGAAACTGGTTTCGTCCACCTGCAGTCAATATATTAATAGAGCCTATTGTAGGCGTGTGCGATACGTTCGTTTAGAGGTGAAAGAACGCAAAGAACTTTCGTTTCAAATAGTTTTACCTATAGCGTCGGACGTCGACGCACTATAGGCTAAGCCTGTGTAAGCTTAATTTGTTAAGGCCTAGAATGACAGTAAATATATTAGTATCAGTATCAGATAGACTGCTGTCAAGTCAAACTTTCTGATGAAATAATGTTGATCACACATGTAAAAAGTTACTTTTGTTTGTCCAACTCCAAAATAAAATTAATTACTTTTGTTTACTTTATTCTATTTTTTTCTCCTTATTTTTGTCCTTCAATCTCGGGAAGTGATGCATAGCCTATGCCTCATAAGCCCCTGCTACTAAAGAGATTTTTTTTGCTTGAACAGAAAAAAATAAATTACTTTAAAACATGAAGTCGTTTAGACTACCGGAAACTTATCTCCGCAGACCGCAGTTTTGTCATATACACTGTGTCACGACAAAAGTAACCCCTTAGACATCGTACAATAGAAATGTCAAATGTGAACGAATCTAGAAAAAAACTGTGTACACTTAGTTTCGATAAATTGCTGAAAAAAATGATAAAATTTCGTTAAAATAAATTATTTCTTAGCAAAGTCATTACTTGTTGAATATCGATAACAAAATATCTTCTTTACCAGTATGGCGTTACATAAGTAAACCCCTATGTTATGGCACATTTTCGTAACTCCAACAAAAGTTTGATTCTAGCAATATTCTACATCAACAGTGCATCATCTGTTGGCAATCAAAGTGCCAGGTGTTAGTTAAATCTGCCAAAGCAAACAATAGTTACATCAGCTTTTGTGAGGTCAACCCATAACACTTCAGTTTTTACGCGCGAAAGCAGCTATGCTTTCAGCGCGTCTTAGCCATCGCAATTCTGTCCGTCCGTCTGTCTGTCTGTCTGTCCGTCTGTCCGACACACGAGTGGATCAGGCAAAAACGATACAAGCTAGGATCACCAAATCTTCACCCTTGGCTGCCTGGAAGACTCTAGTGTTAGGAACCGTAAAGCTTTTCCATAAATTCGAAGGGGTCACCCCGAACGAGGGCCCTAAATGAGAGGGGGTGGTCAAAATTTGTGATTTTCCGTCAATAACTTGCTGTATCTCAGTAACGGTGCGAGATAAGGCCTAGATTACTATTAATCACTAATAGGAAATCGTATACTGGCTTTCGATTAACATCGAATTTAATGACCTTGGATGACCTTGAACGCCAAAATAGGGATTTTTAAATGGATTTTTTGGGCGATTTCGGGCTGCGACACAAAATCATTCACAAGGTGGCGCCACGGTACTGGCGTGGCGTAGTTAGTAACGCGTTTCGGCTGAAACGAAGTTACTCTACGCCGGGCCCGGTTAGTACTGCGATGGGTGACTGCCGGCGGGCAGGAACTGCTATAGGCTTTCGCGCGTCCCGTGAGCATTAACTCAAATTTTAGGTCTTTGTGAAAGACGCCAGGCACAGACGAGAAACTGAAATGTTCTGGGATGACCTCACAAAATCTGCTGTAACTATTGTTTGGTTTCGCAGATTCAAGTGAAATTTAGCATTTTGATTGCCAGTTGTTGACTCATTGTTGACGTAGAATTTTGCCCGAAAGGAATGTTATCTGTTGGGAGTTACGCAAGTGTGCACTAACAGAGAGGTTTACTTACGTAACGCCATATTAGTAACGGCGATATTTTGTTATCGATATTGAATAACTTCACTAAAAATAATATTTTTGATAATATTTGGCATTCATTTCAGAAATTTATTGTGGATGTAGTTTACAAAATTTTATTCAAATTCGTTTAGATTTGACATTTTTATTGCACAATGACTAAGGGGTTACTTTTTCCGGACGCAGTGTAGAACAAATTTTCCGACATTTCCATTTTTTCCAGTGTGACCGACCTGCCAGATGCCGCCGCCGTGCTTGAACGTGTAGCTGGCTGCGCCGTCTCTGGTCTCGGCGTACGCAATACGTCTGAGCATAAGTCGATCATTATCAAAGACACACGACTGACTGATGATGTCAACGACTGCGTCGACCACCGCCCGGCCAGTCGCCTGCTCAACCAGCGTCAGGTCCACCGAGCTACCGATCGACACCAACACGCTCAGTAACGTCAACACTACTAACATGGCTATTTTTTCTCACAATAAAATATAGGCCTAAAAGAAGAAACGAATGTTTGCTGTGTATAATCACAGAAGTGTGTTTGTCGCCTGCTTCTCGCTGGCGCCGCGTTGTCACTGTGACGAAGCGCTTTACGAGCTGCCGTTAATAGCTTGGTGAGCAGTCACGCAGAACGCTAAGCACTGACGTAACACCGCATAAAAAAGTTCAGCAGCCTACTAGAACGACGTCAAAAAAAACTGCGCTGTCAGGTAGGCTACTTACCAGCAGCTGTCGACGGTCAAGGGTGGGACGCACATTGTGAAAAACGAAAGCAAAAGTTCAGTCAGATTATGCGTAGGAATTGATTATGTTTACGATATTATTACTAAAGGATAGATTTTAAAAATACACTGTACTTTATATAGACTAACGCATGTTTCTTCGGCATGTCGTGACTAGCAGTGCTTTTCGGTCACTTAAAAAGTGTTTGTTTTCGTTTAACGCAACGCACGCAACATACGCAACGTACGCAACGCAATGAACGCAAGAAATGCAACGGAAGTAACTGAACGAAAACGAGGTAGCATACAACAAACACTGCAGCCTTAAATTCCATTTTCCTGGTGACACTACGCTGTCAGTCTAGTTTTCCGTATGACACCAATAAGCTTGGCTACTGTTAGGGGAGGGGGCTGCATGGTTACTATTGACAGCCTATAGAACACGTCATCAACCTATCCAACGGTATCATCGCCGACACCTTACGACGTAAGGTTTAGCCACAATACATGCGTTACAAACAAACGACAAACAGGCGACATATACCCAAGGCCAACGATCAGACAACAGTGACGCAGCTAGAGTTTTCTCACTGAACTGTCCCCATTCCTTAGTTTCACGTTTGTGCCGACCCCATCCTGTTTCTTCGCCACTCAACATTCATTAATTGCCATCGTGTGAATGAATGCGTGAATGTCACGGTGTAGGCTACGCGCAACCGATTAATTCAATGACTAAACTCTCATCGGACAAGTATAGGCTATGATACATCGGTTTGTCGCGGCTTGGTCGTTGCTCTCGAGGTCGTAGCACAACACTTAGGTGTCTGCTTGTTCTGCCTAGTAGTGGCGTCGTGGCAAAAAAAGAGGGACAGTAACGGCAAACGTACTAGTCTTTTCTATTCCACATGGTGGTCCGGAAAAAAATGGCACAAAGTTTACGGCACCATAATTTTGCAATACTTCGTCACAGAATCGTGCGGTTTTCAGCAGATGTTCAAAAAGAAATTGCTTACATAACAAAGGCATTGACGATGTTGATCATGTGAAGCAAGTTTTAAATAATTGCTGGGACATGAGCAGTCAAGAATTCCCTAATGCTATTAAACGGTGGCCCAAACGACTATGATCGACTGTTCGTTCTTGTGGTTAACACACTGAGCCCACTGTTTTTATTTGATTTGGTGCTAAGTTTAGCATTTCTATTACAAACTTGCAATAAAGAATAAAAATGCAGAGTTAATATTGTTTTTTGAATAAAAAAAACTTAATTCACTCGCCAGCTGCAATACAAAGAATGTTTAATTAATGTATTTAAACACTGGCCTTTGTTATGTAAGCATATTTTTCTGAACATTTTGATGAAAACCGCATGACTCTAACTGTGACGCAAGATTGCAAAATTATGATGCCGAAAACTTTGTGCCGATTTTTTGACCACCTTGTACATATGGGACTACGAAGTTTTAAAGTGTGTGCGAACAAAGACAGAAAATTCGCAACTTAATTAAGACTAGCAACGTTCCCGCCCTACGAGCGGTTCCACTTCGTTACTTATGGGCGGGTCTACTGCGTTACTCGGCAACTTTTTTTGTACTCAGCCCTTCGCTCTCAGTCTGCCCGGAAGGGGAGATAAGGGCAATATGTGAGGTGCACGTACCTAAGGCCCAAGAACTCAAACGCCGCGGTCAGGGGCCAGAGAGGTAATGACACATTGTATGGACTGCGACGTCGAAGAAAGACGGATCGCTTGTCATCGACGTACGTGTTTGTTGATGGGCGTGAAATCAGTTCCGGAGCTGTAGACACGGGAGCATCTGCCACATGGTCAGGCGCTGAGGTTGCTGCGAGGTTGAGCCTTTTTACGCGCGAAAGCAGCTAGGCCTACTGCTTTCAGCGCGTCTTAGCCAACGCAATTCTGTCCGTCCGTCCGTCTGTCACACGGGTGGATCAGTCAAAAACGGTGCAAGCTATGGATCACCATATATCTTCACCGTCGGCTGCGTGGAAGACTCTAGTTTCAGGAACCGTAAAGCTTTTCCATAAATTCGAAGGGGTCGCCCCGAACAAGAGCGCTAAATGAGAGGGGGTAGGCAAAATTTGCGATTTTTGGCCAATTAAGTCGTTGTAGACCTGTCTCAGTAACGGTGCGAGATAGGGCCTAGGTTACTATTAATCACTAATAGGAAGTCGTACACTGGCTCTTGATTGCCACTAAATTTAATGACTTTGGATGACCTTGAACGCCAAAATAGGGGGTTTTATGTATTTTTTGGCGATTTCGGGCTTCGACACAATTAAGTCTATATCATTCACAAAGGTGGCACCACGTTACTATCGTTATGCGATCCAGATAGAGAATTTGATAGTTGTATATTAACTTTGCGTGAACACTCTAATTTTGAGCTAAATTACTGAACCGTAACTTCTATAGGCTTTCGCGCGTTTCGTGAGCATTAGCTCATACCGGTCAGCGCCGTGGTTGCGAATCTCAATTAGCGTGTTGATTCACCGTACAGCTGGCCACGGAAAATGTAAACAAAAATACAACAAAGATGGCGGCGAAGGAAGATTGGAAGTTATGCGTGGACTGGCTGATCAGATGTCAGATTCTGCCAGCGGAACATGTTGTTGCCGGCGATCAGGCGGAGGTGTTTGAGTTTGCACAACTGCTACGAGACGGCGTCATACTGTGTCACCTTGCCAATCATCTGCACCCCGGTGCTGTTGACCCCAAGGAATTTACCTTGCGTCCGCAGATGTCCCAGGTGTGTTTTCACCAAGACTTCAGTGCAGTTTCGGCAACTTTCGGGCTCCGGTAAAAAGCGGATGTGCGGATGTTGCGTCAGGGTCAGGGCTAGGGTTGTGGATGGGGACAGTTCACTAGTCCAAAGGGGCACTAGTCTGAACAGACCCGTGATTAGGGTAAGGCTTAGTGATGGGGTTAGGAATAGGAATAAATTGCGTCTTTGGCTATGGCGGCTTTTGGTTATGGCTGACTGGAATCTGACCAGATTTGGACTAGTGCCTTTCTAGATTTGTGACCATTCGCTTTAGGAATAGGGTTAGGAGTTGTCAAACTAATAAATTACAGTGTTACCATTTGTGACATCCGCAGATGCGGACATCACGTTTTACCCATTTTAACCGTTTTCGTCAATGAGTGCAGTTTGTGGGACCAACAGTGTGACAGTTACATACAGCTCACCTGTCTGTGTTATAGGTGTAAACAGCTAACATGATATTTAAGTCTCGTTTGGATGATTATTGGAGTGGTCAAGATTTGTTGTATGATTGAATTGGCTCATTTAACTGGAACCTATTTGAGTTCTCAAGTTTGTGAGTGGAGTTATTGGGAGTGCGTTGTAGTAAAGTGTGCAGGAAAATAAACATGTTTAGGCTATCTGTGCTGTTGCAGCTTTTTTGTTTACGAAATATACGAGCATTTTTACATTCATGCAAGGATGCGTTCGGACTAAAAGATACTGAACTGTTTGATGAGTGCGACTTGTTTGATGTTAAAGACTTCGGAAAGGTATGTCAGATAAAAAATTTACACATATAATAAAAGTTAACCAACAGACTGAGAAATTTGTATATGCAGAAATGTGTGAATACTGGTACATTGTTTTCTCAGCTTTTTGGTTCACTTCTGTTGCTATTTTTTTGATTGTTTAAATATTCACTAATATTCATAAGAAACAAAGTAACGTGGAAAAATAGTGAGTAGCAAGCATGCTAACAAATGTCTACGGGCCAGGCATACTAGGCACTTTAGAAGTTAGAATTTAATACGAAAGTGGACGAGGACAGTGTAACCTGTCCTAATGCGTTGTATAGTGGCTGCTCAAGGTTGTTCAGGGTCAAAATTTAGTAAGCAAGAACATTTAGTTACTGTAAATCATATTGACATGCTGTGTTTTAACTTGTGCTATAAAGCACTTGTGCACACTCCACTACCTGTGGTCTTGGCTCAAAATACCAAAAATATGATGTTTAATTATGTGCTTTGCAAATTATTCGTATATTGCTTTTCGCATTTCTTGTTAGACTTCAAACGAATGGTGCAGTGGGTTCGTTCCTCTTGAGTTCAGGCAAGAACACTCCGCTGAGATCAGCAAAGTATATAATGCAATACTATTCCTGCTGTTTTTGTCTGTCCAATGCTATGCATAGCATTGGACGGATAAAATCACCCGAGTGTCTGTGCATGCGTGCATCTGTGCATCCTACATTTCTTAAGCTATCTTTCTTCCACCTTCCCTTTCCCTTTCCCCCATTAGCAGTATCTCTGGGAACATTTGTGACATAAAAGAGGTCCGACTTTACCATCAACAAGAATAAGTAAGTTTCGGGAAGCTGCTGCTTTTTCGATAGATAATGGTATTCACTAATATCTTTCCATAAACTCGTGACAGTCCAACACCTGATGTATATGCGATGACGTCGTATCTGCCTGAAATGTTGCAAATGTGGCATTGGCATTGGATTGATGTTTAAGTCGTTGGATTTACGCGTAATTTTGGATTTTTTGGGTTTTATAGTAAAGCGCTAGTGACGAATCGAATGGTCTCGTGACTGACAGTGTCTGTTGTTTAGTTAAAATAATATGGAAGGATGAAAGGATCTTTGCTGCTGTACAATTTGAAATTAAACTGTTTAATTTTTTACCGGTCTAAACAGCTCACTGATTATATTTATACGGACATATACTGTATACTATTGAAATGCATTGAACAGACTCTGTGTTCGTATGAACATTATCTTCTTTTTTTTATTAATGATAACATTTTGCGCAGGTCTGGCTTGTGATAACTACAAGACCACATTTGTGGTCCATGGCTCAGATAGGTTGTGTGTGTACCACTGCTACTGTGTGTTGCAATGTGCCGGCAGGTTATTACAACTTTGTCATGTCTTTCACATTGCGAAGCAGCTGTTCAGTGCAATATTCCGTGAGTAGTTTGTTAGCACATTTGTTTAGCCAAACTTTCTAGTCTGATGCGGAACATGTTTTTTCACATTGCCGTGATGTATTCTTATGCAGTGGCATCAGTCCATATTTATTTTTTTGAGTAGGAGATTTTATTCAGTGGCAAATTGACTCACTCACATTTTGCCTTAGTATTTTTGGATGATATTGCTCTAGCACATGCTATTTAGCATATGCCTACACATGATTTCTCTCTAGCGTGGTTCGTCTGTCCATTGTCTGTCACATTTATGCACCCGGATTTACATGTAGATGTCATTTGGCAGGTATGCAGTCTTATAGGCTCCAATGACACATTGTGTTACATAGGGTGGCCTTCTATGAAGGGAAATCAAATCATCCAATTGCTGGTTCTGTGCTACCTGGCAAGTGGAAATGAGTGGTTCTGTTTTTTTTGTTTTTTTTTTGTTTTTTTTGGTCTTTGTTTAGTTCTCTATGCAGTTAACTTCGATGCTGCTGGTTCTTTTTTTCCATGGTCAGTTGCTTTTTGCATTACTTGCTTTATAGACCTCAAATGATGGGCTGCATTTCTCTTAACTTCACCTGTGGTCTATAAAAGTCTGCACAGTTTTACAAATGCATGTCTCAGTTTCGGAAAGTTTGCTTCTTGGACAGACAAGCCAGCTAAACACAAAACAGAATGTGTAAGGTCTGATTCTCTTAATTTGTTGATCTGGCTGAAAGTTGGGTACCCATATTTTATTACTTATATAAATTGCACAGAAAACAAGCAATAGTATAGAACAGTGATGTAAAATAACATAGAATGCATTGCTTGTAAGATAATTAATGTTTAAATGTTGATTTTTTAGGTCGTTTTCTGCAAGTGCTAAGCACCAGTCGCCATATTACAACATGTTGCCAGCACTTGCAATGTAAGTCAGTTTAGTACGTTATTGTCTGTCTCCTTTTGTACATAAATATGCGTGACTGTGTATGAATTGTCTGGCGATAAATGTGCAAGCTAAACGTACATCGAGAGCATGACATTTACAGTTTGGAATGTCCTATACAACTGAATTAAAATCCATTTGTTGCTGTGTAAACCGGCATTCATACTGTAATCTGCTATTTTTTGGCGTATTTTGTGATATTCATTTTATTGCCATTGGTGGCTGACGAAAACTGGCATTTTTTTTAGTATGATGGAATTGGTAATCTCAAGGAACACAGGCAGTATATTGTTACCAAAGTATAATGGGAGAAGTTATGGCTCGAAGTGTAAGAATGCTCGTGTAATGGATGATCATAAGGGACAAATAGTTCGCCTGGTTTACTGGAAAAAAATGGCCCATTAAAATTGTCATTTGTTGAAAATAGGTTAAAGGTTGTCTATTATTCCTAATGGTAACCCATCTCAGAGCTATGGTGTGTTGCCTGCCACGTGTGATTACACAGTGTTACCTGCCACCCAACATAGGTAAATGGCGTGCAATCCCCTTGTGCCTTGATTCTAGCTAGATGCATTGATATGTCTGATATGTCTGCAAACTGCTGGTACAGTCGTCACTCATTTGCTTACATGGACTGGACAGTGTATGGCTGCATAGTGTGCTGCGGTGTCATTAGCTCATGCCAATAAGCTGCTACTTTCAAGATTTTAAAGTGCTTGTAGATGTGACTCATGTAAGAAGCGCTGTAGCCAGTACACCGAACCGGACCTTTATCTTTACTTTTTCAAGTCCAGCATCCTAGTCGTAACACAACCGAGCTTTCGCGTGGTAGTAATTCATGTTGCTGTAGTACTGTACACACGGTATACATAAGCATGGCTGGTGGACAGTGGAAGCAGGGTGATGCCGGCAGCCAGCAGTAGTCATCGCGAAGATCGACATTGTGATGATATATACGAAGACCTTTGTGTCTTGCGAAGACGATCAGCGTTGTTCAAGGTAGCAGGATAACCGTTGAATGAATGAGGGACTTACAGATGTGGATGAATGAGTTATGCTCATCTTTTACTGTTTTGTGTCTGCTGCTTGCTGGATGTGTGCACACACTGGAATTAGGCTTTTTGATTTCTTATCCATCGCATTTTGTTTGAAGTGTTTTGCGTCTTGGCCAGTTTGGTCAATTTTTTGGCTTTATCTGCCTTTTTTCAGCGACATTGCACCAGTTAAATTTCCATTCTTTAAAATCAAGAATTCTGCAGCTGACAGTTAGCTAATGGGACAAAATAATCGCAGTTAGAAATGATAAATTGCCATTTTTTGAGAACACATTGTTTAGTCGAACTGATAATTTGAAAATTTTGATTTTTGCTCAAGCCAGCACAGCCTCTTCAATGTTAAGGCGGGGCCTGTACCGGCTTGTTTTGGTCTGAGCCTGATGATTTTCATGATGTCAGTGTTCGCAGAATTATAAAGTGGCTTTTGTAGCTTCAAAAATTTGGAGTTTGGTTAGTCGGTCAGTTGGTGTGTTTTCCTGACGTGATTTGTTTTGTAGTTGATATTTTTAATAGTCTTATCCATCCAGTGTGTGCACAATGTCTGCAGCATGCCATCTGCCTGATCTCTGCATGCTGTCTCTACTTTGTACAGTTCTGCTGACTGACATTACTGCATGGGTTGTCTAAAGACCCATTCTGTGAATATTGCAGTGAGGCAATTGAAAGTGCTTCACACTTCCTTTGCTACTGTAATAAGTTTTTCTCTATGAGGAATTTGATATAGGGTAAACCATGTTTACACCCTGAAGATATTGATAATGCAACAGTTGGGGATATAGTGAGATTTATTAAAAAGTCTCACAGATTCCCACAAGTACTTAATTGTAACTAGTATCTTGTTGG